>Ga0307470_10000017_pt1 | contig 128255 bp, 117 predicted proteins | sample atmos_gasesAM3C__FD_204565 | JGI IMG/M metagenome (GOLD analysis project Ga0307470, IMG submission 204565) | Hardwood forest soil microbial communities from Morgan-Monroe State Forest, Indiana, United States - atmos_gasesAM3C_05 | ecosystem: Environmental > Terrestrial > Soil > Temperate... | reverse complement strand
GCCGACGAGCAACGAACCGAGGATCGCCGAAAGAATAAATCCGATTCGGCGCCGTTCGCCGGGGACCTCGGTGGAATAATGCTGCCGCAGCGCGTCGGCTGCTTCCTGGCTGAGGACGCCCCTCGTGACGAGGTCCGGCAGCTCAGCCAGAAGCCACCGAATTCCAGTGCGGTCCGCCGATGACATCGGCGAAGGTTATTGGTAGGGCGAGACTCTGTCGAGCCGCTCAGATAGTAGGGCGTCAGGCGGCTCGACGGAGTCTCGCCCTACCAGGAAACCTCTCGCTACGCGCTATTACGGTTCCCGGTTACCAGCAAGATGACCCCGCCGACCAGACAAACGCCGCCGATAATGGGGCCGAGCGGCACGGGATGTTCCTCGTGTCTGTTGATCTCGATCGGTCCCAGCTTCGCCACGTTCTCCTTCGTCGTGTAACTCGCGTAGCCACCGTACGCGAAAGCGATGATGCCGATCGCGATCAGGATGATCCCGAGAATTCCGGCGGGCTTCATGTCCGTGCGCGCGCTAGAGCGAACGCCGGCCAGTCACCAAATTCACGATCAACACGATCAGCGCGATGACGAGAATGAGGTGAATGAGGCTGCCGATATGGAACACGGTGAAACCGAGCAGCCAGAGAATCAGAAGAATGACGAAGATTGTCCAAAGCATATGTTTTCCTTTGAGTTGGTTTACTTTGCTTCGTTTGCGAAGCGCGCGCCGCGCTTAAAGATTTTTCGGAACCGCGGTTCTTTTTCGGGCTACCGAATTTTATGGTGGGTGAAAGAAATTGCTGGCAGCTCAGATTTGGAGCGACTACAACCCGATTGTCGTCCAAAACGAATCAAACCCATGCGCTTCAAACTTCTCGCTGTTTCAATTCTCGCTCTGTCTCTCGCTCTTGTCGGTGGCGCGTTCGCGGCCATCGTCGTTGAAAAGCAATCCCGCCAACTGCCCTACGTAGAGGTAGTCGATTGCCAGGGCATTCACTCCTTTGTCTTTCGTGGACCGAAGGGGACCGAGCGGAAGCCGATCCTCGTCCCGCCCAAGGAATATTGGACGGTGCGGGAAGCGGGGCTTTACAAATTCGTTCTGCGTCACCACAGCGGCGATACTTGCTCGCGGCTGGTGACGCCGGAAGTCTTTGCGCGGTATCGCGTCGGCGATGATTTCAGAGACAGCGAACCTTTCACGGAACGCGTAACGGAAGACAGCAAGTCGGTGCAACCGGTGGTCCATCATCGGCGGCACACGGCGCAGGTGACGAAGCATCGTGATTCATCGCATCGAATCGCGAAGCATCTCCGCCAACATCGAGCTTCGCGTCTGGCGGCGCGCTAGAATTCTGGGGAGCGCACGCGTCTCGCGTGTGGGCGATGGCGCCTCGCCATCGCGAACTTTCTCAAAGCTTGTTTCGGCGAGACGCCGAAACCAACGCGCGAGACGCGCGCGCTACCCCACCGGATTGTTGTCACATTTCGCCCAGCGCCGCGCGGACATTCCAGCCATGCGCGGCGAGCCTTTCAGCGGCTTGGGCGGGATCGCACTTTGCCAGCTCGGCGACGAGGCGGACGGCGCGATCGCGCAGCTTCGCGTTCGAAGCATTCACGTCGATCATCAAATTGCCGCGCACTTTGCCGAGCGCAATCATCGCGCCGGTGCTGATGATGTTGAGCGCGACCTTCGTCGCGGTGCCGGCCTTGAGCCGCGTCGAACCCGTCAGCAACTCCGGTCCAGTCGCCAAATCTATTTCGAGATCGCAACCGGGAACTCGTTCGCGCGCGGGATTGCAGGTCAGCAGGATCGTTTGCGCACCGCGTCTCTTGGCCTCGGTCAGCGCGCCGAGAACAAATGGCGCCCGGCCGCTTGCCGTGATTCCGCACACGACATCTTTTCCGGTCACAACGCGTTCATCGATGGCAAGCGCCCCGCTGCCGCGATCGTCCTCCGCGCCTTCGACACTGCGCGACAACGCCGTCACTCCACCAGCGATGATTCCTTGCACCATATTCGGCGACACGCCGAACGTCGGCGGAATCTCGCTCGCATCGAGCACACCCAAACGCCCACTCGTTCCCGCGCCCACATAAAAAAGCCGGCCGCCATCCCGCAAAGATTTCGCCACCATCTCGAGAGCGCGCGCGAGCGATTCCGTTCCTTTCCGCAACGCTTCCTGCACGAAACTTTCTTCCTCAACGAAGAGTTCGACTAATTGCCGGGCGTTGAGTTTTTCCAAACTCTCCGAGCGCGGATTGCGTTGCTCGGTGAGCGCGCTGGCGAGACTTTCCGCTTCGCGCTTATTCGCTACACTCGGCACCGCACCGTGCTCGTTCATTTGGATCGCGAGCCAGGCGGCGCCGAGCTCCGGAGATTGCTCGCTCATCGCCACCCGCGCATCGGAGAGTGTCTTTTTCAGTTTTCGCTTGAAGGCGTGAACGTAAACGCCGTCGCGCTGGAACAGGCCTCCGAGCAAAATCACTTTGGGCGCGAGCAAGCCGAGCCGCGTCGCGACCGCCGCCGTGTATTCGCTCAACACGCCGGCGCCTTCTTCGACGATTCGCATCACGCTTTCGTCGCCCTTCATCGCGCATTCCAAAACGACCGGCGCCAGTCCGGCGACATCGTCCTTGTCGGCGATCTGGGCCCAGCGCACCAGTTCATCGCGGCTGTTCAGGTTGAGTGCGCGGAGAATCGTTGCGGTGAACTGCGCTTCGCCGCGGTGCAGATCGTATTCGCGCAAAATGAATCGGAGCGCTTGCAGCGCCAGCGAATACCCGCCGCCCGCATCGCCGAGAATGTGTCCCCAGCCGCCGGCCTTTTCGATTCGATCGCCGCGACGACCGGTGACGGTCGCGCCGGTTCCGGCATTGACGGCAATTCCATCTCCGCGACCCAGCGCGGCCGCAAGTCCTGAATCGCGGTCGCTTCCGGCCACGATTTTCGCATTCGGCCAAACTTCCCGGCACAACTTCGTGAGCTGGCTCCGATCGTCTTCCGTCGCGCATCCGGCGAGGAACATCCCGACGCGATCGGTTTCGCGCGGCATCTGTTGAAAGATCGCGCGCAATTGCTCGGACGAAACGAGCCGCAGATTCGATGGCGGCAATTTCCCCTGCTCGATGACACAGAACGAATCGGCTTCTTGTTCGACCAGCACCCATGAGGTCTTGGTCCCGCCGCCTTCCACGCCGAGGATGCGCTCGCTCACTGTTGCTAATGCATAGCTTCTCTAAAAAAATTTGAAAGCTCCTCTATTGGCGCGACACGGAACGTGGATCTGGGTAGCGCACGCGTCCCGCGTGTTGGTTTTGGCGTCCCGCCAAAACGATCTTCCAGAAAAGTTCGCGAACCCAGGACGGCTTCGCCCACACGCGAGACGCGTGCGCTACCCGGCCTCTGGATCGCCGATTTCCAGCCAATTCAAACCGCGGCTTGGAACGCGGCTCTGGTTGGAGATTATTGTCTGCCATGGCGCTAGATGAAAAGCAGGCGGCGAAGCGAATTACGCAATTGCGGCGGGAAATCGCGGAACACAATCGCCGCTATTATGAAGAGGCTGCGCCGACGATCAGCGATCGCGAATACGACGCGCTTTACCGCGAGCTGAAGGATCTCGAGAAAGAATTTCCGAAACTCACGACGCCTGATTCGCCGACCCAACAAACTGGCGACAAGCCACTGAAGGCGTTCGCCCAGATCACGCATCGCGTCCCGATGCTGAGTCTCGACAACACCTACTCGGAAGAAGAGGTGAAGGATTTCTACGGCCGGATGGAGCGGCTGTTGCCGAACAAAAAAATTCCGGTCGTGATCGAACCGAAGGTGGACGGCGTGGCGGTTTCGTTACTCTACGAAAAAGGGCAACTGCGTTACGCGGCGACGCGCGGCGACGGAACAGTGGGCGACGATATCACCCAAAACATTCTGACGATCCGGTCTGTGCCGAAACAACTGAAGGGAGATGTGCCGAAGGTCCTGGAAGTTCGGGGCGAAGCGTACCTGAACAAAGCTGGGTTCGCGAAATTGAACGCAGAACGGCGCGAGGCTGGTCTGCCGGAGTTTGCGAATCCACGGAATGCAGCTGCCGGATCATTAAAACAGCTCGATCCGGCGATGGCCGCGAAGCGTCCGCTCGGCGTCGTTTGTTACGGGACTGGCCTCATCGAAGGCCTTACGCTCGATAAGCACTCGGAGCTTTTCGCGTTACTGAAAAAACTCGGATTGCCGGGCAGCGAGAAATGGTGGCTGGCGGATTCGGTGGAAGAAATTCTGCGCGCGATTCACGAGCTGGATCGCGTCCGGCAGGATTTCGTTTACCAAACCGACGGCGCGGTCGTGAAAGTGGATTCGTTTGCGCAACGCGAAGTGCTCGGCTTCACCGCGAAATCGCCGCGCTGGGCGATCGCGTTCAAGTACGAAGCGGAGCGCGTCGAGACGAAGCTGCTCGATATTCTCGTGCAAGTCGGACGGACAGGAACGCTGACTCCCGTCGCCGCGCTCGAGCCGGTGGTGGTGAGCGGCAGCACGGTGAGCCGCGCCACGCTGCATAACGAAGAAGAAATCGCGCGGAAAGATATTCGCATCGGCGACACGGTGCTGATCGAGAAAGCCGGCGAAGTTATTCCCGCGGTGGTCAGCGTGCGAACGGATTTGCGCAAGGGAACCGAGAAAAAATTTAGAATGCCGATGCATTGCCCGGAATGCGGAAGCGCCGTCGTGAAAGATGAAGGCCAGGTCGCGGTCCGCTGCGTGAACAGCCAATGTCCCGCGCAGGTCCGGCGGCGAATCGAGCATTTCGCTTCGCGCGGCGCGATGGACATCGAGGGGTTTGGTGAAGCGGTGGTGAATCAGCTCGTGCAGCAGAAATTGCTCGCGGACGTCGGTGATATTTATTCGCTGAAGACCGAAACGCTGCTCGAGCTGGAGCGGATGGGCGAAAAAAGCGTCGCGAATTTGATCGACGCGATCGAGCGCAGCAAATCGCGCCCACTTTGGCGGCTCCTGTTTGGGCTCGGAATTTTACACGTTGGCGTCAGCGCTTCGCGCGCGCTCGCGGACCATTTCCCGAACCTCGATGCGATCGCGGCTGGTTCCATCGAAGAGCTGCAACAAATCCCCGACGTGGGCGAAGTGGTCGGTCGCAGCATTCATGAATTCTTTCGCGAACCGCACAACCTGGCGGTGATCGAGAAACTGCGGAACGCCAGCCTGCGTTTTGACGCCGAACCGAAAGTCGAAGGCGCGTCGCCTGGATTCAAAAACACCACCTGGGTCATTACCGGCACGCTGAGCCAGTCGCGCGATGAAATTGCCGAGTTGATCCGGGCGCGCGGCGGCAAGGTCAGCGGTAGCGTCAGCAAAAAGACGAGCTACGTCCTGGCGGGTGAAGAAGCGGGGAGCAAGCTGGAAAAGGCGAAGAAGCTCGGGGTGCGTGTCCTCAGCGAAGACGAGTTCAAGAAGATGTTGTAGCGAAACTTTAGGATTGTCATTCGCGAGCAAGCCGGATAGCCACATCCTTCGTGCGTCAATCCATCCTATCCCGCGTCATTCTCTGTCTCCTCATTCCAACCCTTCCGCTTAGCGTTCGTGCCGGCAGTTTCCAACTAAGCGAACAAAGCGCGAGCAGCCTCGGCACTGCGTTTGCCGGAGGCGCAGCCAGCGCCGAGGACGCCTCCACGTTGTTCTTCAATCCGGCCGGTCTCGCCCGACTCGATTACGGCGAATTCCAGATGGGGCTTCACGCCATCATCCCGTCGGACGAATACACGGATCGGGGCTCGCGTTACAATTTGCCGGGCACTCCTTTCAACGGGCTGCCGGTTGTCGGCAACAATGGCGGGAACGCCGGTGTCAATCACCTCCTCGGGAATATGTATTTGTCGCAGCCGATTCTGCGCAACTCGAGCTACGGCGATCTCACGATCGGCGTCGGCGTGACGAGTCCGTTTGGATTGGAAACGGATTATCAGCCGGGCTGGTTCGGGCGGTACGCCGCATTGCGCACCAAGCTGCTGACGCTCGACATCCAACCCACCGTCGCCTGGCGCTACGATCGTTTTTCGTTCGGCGCCGGCCTTGATATTCAATACGCCTCAGCGCGCCTGACGCAGGCGATTGACTTCGGTCTCGCTGCCCAGGCGCCGCTCGGACAATTCTTTGCGGCTTTGCCCGCTGCTCTCGCCGCGCAAGGTGTCCCACCCGCGCAGATTCCCGGCATCATCGCGGCGACGCGCGCCGCTTATACGAACGCTGGATTCGTCCCGGGCGGCCGTGATGGCGTGACCGAAATCACCGGCGACGATTGGGATTACGGATTCACCGTCGGCGCACTGCTCGAATATCGGAAGCCGGGTGAAGGCGAAGACGATTTTCTGCAGGAGGGGCGGATCGGCGTCAGCTATCGTTCGAAGATCGATCATACGCTGGAAGGCGACGCGGAGTTTCGCAGCGTTCCGTTGATTGCCGCGCCGGGTGCGCCGCCATTGCCGGCCTTTCCGCAGCCGGGGGCATTTCAGGCGGTCTTCTTTAATCAAGGCGTGACTGCGCAATTACCGCTGCCGGACATTCTCCGCGTCAGCATCTATCAACGCTTCGCCCACCAGTTCGCATTCATGGGTGACGTGACCTGGACGAATTGGAGCCGGCTGCAACAGGTGCCGATCGTTTTCGCAAATCCGGGAACGCCGACCAACATCCTGAACATCCATTACGACGACTCGATGCGTTATTCCGTCGGTTTCGAATGGTATGCCTGCAAGAACCTGACTTTGCGCACCGGCGTCGCTTACGACGAGACGCCGATCCAGAGCGCCGAATTGCGGACCCCACGCATCCCGGACAACAATCGTATTTGGCTCGCCTTCGGCGCCAAGTATTCACCGCGTGACTGGCTCGATCTGGACGTCGGCTACACCCATATCTTTGTTTCCGATCCGAATTCCGACTTCACCGACAGCCAGGGACATCAGCTCATCGGAGTTTATGACGCGCACGTCGATATCGTGAGCGCGTCGCTCACGATTAAGTGGGGCGGCCCGCGGGAAAAGACGACAACCTACGCGAAGGATTCGAAGAACGTTTCCCGAAAGTAAACGTCGATCGCCTTACGGCGTGCGCCGCGTCGCGTCGATCTGCAGCGGGATTCCCTGAGCCGGAGTCAGTGTGGCCGCTTTCGGCGCGCACGGACTCAGCGGATGGCAGTCGGCTTTGACTTCAAAGACCATCTTCTCGTTGCCGCGCATGACGGTGATCGGCACGTCGTCACCTGCGGTGAGGAAGAACGAAGCGTCGATGACATCTTCGGGTTGGTGTACCTGCGTCTTTCCCACTTGGAGGAGAATGTCGCCGGGTTTGATCCCCGAGCCGTAGGCCGGCGTGTCTTTCATGATTTCCGTCATCTCGGCGGTCGAGCCATCAATCGGCTTCGGTGCCTGGGCGACATTGATCCCGATCCAGCCGTGGCGCGCTTCGCCGAAGCGGATGAAATCGTTCCGAATTTTTTCAGCGGCATCGATCGGTAGCGCATAACAGGCGGAACCGTTTTCGATCTGCGCCACCAGAATGCCGACCACCTCGCCCTTGAAGTTCAGGAGCGGCGCCCCGGCTTCCCCGCGTTGGGTTGGCAAATTCACCCGGACATGTGTCGTGCAAAAATAGCGGTCGAGAAATTTCCGATCGAAGCCGGCGACCATCCCGAAACTCGGGGTGGAAGGAAGATCAAGCGGATACCCGATCGCCATCACGGGCGTCGCCACTTCCATCGTTTCGGATTTGCCGATGGGCAACGCGGGGCTGGCGATGTCCGCTTTCAAGATCGCGATGCCGCTCCGCAGATCGGCCATCATCAAGCGGGCTGGATAAGTTTTCCCATCGAACTCGACTGTTAGATTGTCCGTGTCGCCCCCGACGGAAAACGCGGTGTAAATCATCCCGGTGGGATCGATGAAAAACCCGGTGCCGGACAAATCGCCGTGCTCATCCGTGCCGCGGATTTTCACGACAGCTTTGCCGGACTTCTCGAAAATCTCTTTTACTTCGCGGCTGATCGAGGTGGTTGAGGATTCTGGCAGTTGAGCGGGCGCCGTTGGCGGAGCGGCTTCATCAGCGCGAACGAACGCGGCGCAAAGTGCCAAACCGGTAGCGAGAACGGCCGGAGAAAAAACCCGGCGATTTGAAATTCGCCGGTCCGCGAGCGCGAGCTCGAGATTAGAACCGGAACGCTGCCTCATAACTCACTGGGGTACTATCGAGCACGTAACGCGGTGGCGCCGCGACCCGGTGAGTTTTGGAGCTGTCTTTGACAGTGCGCACAAGTGATGGGCCAAGGTCGCGGGTCGTGACCGGATTGGAGAGGCTCCAGTTCGAATCCGGCAGCGTCGTCGTAGCCACGACCGGAGAGCGATTCTGGGCCGCGACATTCACGGTCTCGGGGGTCTGATAAACTTTGAGGGAGATGACGGCGGCGCAGATAACCAGCGCGGTAGCCAAGGCCGGGTAGGAGGCGACGCCGGGAATATTGAGGCGGAACAAGAAGTCCTGCGTCCGCTGCAACGCGATCCGCCAGACCGGTTCCTTCAGCAGCTCGTCCCGCTGACGGCGATGAAATTCATGGAGGAAATTCTCGAAGTAAGCCGGCGGCGGCTGCTCATACTTTTTGAGCCGCAAAAGTTTGCCGATTTGTTCTTCGCTGAGTGGATCCATGCTGCGGGTTGTTTAGGAGACAGGGTTCTTCCGAAATTCGTCCAGATAATTCTGCAATTGCCGGTTCGCGTAAAAGAGTCGGGAACGTACCGTGCCTTCCGACACTTTCAAGATCTTACTGATCTCGGCATGGGGCATCCCCTGAATGTGAAACATAGTGACCACGGCTCTGTGTTCATCAGACAATTTCATCATGGCCTCGTTCAATCTTCGCTGGAGCTCGGACAAGTCTGCTTCGCGCACCGGGCTCGTCGTGGCCGTAAGCTCGAGGAATTCCTTGTCGTTCTGCACGCTGCCATCCATGTCGTCGAGGCTGAGGTGAAAACGCCGGCCACGCTTCTTGAGGAAGTTCAGGGTCATGTTGACCGCGATCGAGTGGATCCAGGTGTAAAACGACGATTTGCCCCGGAATCCGCCGATTGATTTATAGGCTTTGGAGAAGATATCCTGGAGCAGGTCGTTCGTGTCCTCGTGGTTCGAGGTCATGTTGTAGACCAGGCCATAGAGACGCGGCGTATATTTCACCACCAGCTCGTCGAACGCCGCCGCCTCCCCGGCCTGGGTGCGCGCGACCAATTGCTGGTCTTCGTCCGATCTCGGCTGTTCCATCGCGTCCCGCTTACGCTTAACACGCGGCCGGGAGGCCGACGACAGAAATTCGGCAAAGCGATTCCGCGACGGCGATGGCAGGGCGATGGGGGGATTCATCTTTTTCGGCGTCGCCACGATTTAGCGGCGATCGCGGACGGTAAGCAGGTAGAGCAAGTTGCCCAGGGTCGCTACGAACGCCGCGACATAGGTGAGCGCGGCGGCATTCAGAACGCGATTCACACCGACGACTTCCTCGCCGGGCTGGACGATGCCCATTTGCTGCAAAATGATTTTCGCGCGCCGGGATGCGTCGAACTCCACCGGGAGCGTGATCAATTGGAACGCCAGCAAGATCAGGTAGCAATAAATGCCGAGCGTGATGAGACCCGTCATGTGGAAAATGAAACCGCCAAAGATCACAAACGGCAGCATGTTCGACGCGATCTGGGTAACGGGCACGATCGCCATTCGCATTTTCAAGGGCGCGTACGCCGCTGCGTGCTGAATCGCATGGCCGGTTTCGTGCGCCGCGATGCCGAGCGCGGCGACCGACGGCGTGTTGTAAACGTTCGTCGAAAGGTGCAGCTGCTTCCTGGTCGGATCGTAATGATCGCCCAGAAAATCGTTCGTCTCGACGACCTCCACGTCGTTGATGCGCGCCGCCGCCAAAATCTCGCGGGCCGCTTGCGCGCCGGTGATGTTCGCGCTCGCGCGCACTTCGCCCCATTTTTTGAAAGCCCTGGTCACGCGAAATTGGGCAATGAGCCCAATGACCAGCGGGATACCCACCAACAGCAGCCAGTTGGCGCCCATTCCGTATCCGTAACCGTACAGGTAAGCGAGGCTCATTGTGTTTAGATAAAAACGAAGTCAAAGACCCTCTTCGTCTGTCCAGAGGCGCCTCGACTTCGCTCGAGATTACATCGTTGTCAGATTAGACCGCAAGGAACGTAGTTTGTTCATTCGCGCGCCCATCAAATCTCGAGCCGCTTTTCAAAGCGCGACAGCAGCCGGTTCCCGGATTTGGTGACGACGGCAACATCCTCAATCCGAACCCCGCCAAGTCCCGGGTAATATAGGCCGGGCTCAACCGTCAGAACCTGCCCTGGTTTGAACACGGTCTTCTGAAATCGCGGAAACTCGTGGATCTCCAAACCAAGTCCGTGGCCCGTGCCGTGGAAGAATCCGACTTGTTGGCCGTCGCGCACTTCCGTCGGAAAACCGCGATCGGTAAAGAGCTGCTTCACTTCGTTGTGTAAGTTCAGTCCGTCGACGCCGGGCTTCATTTTCCGCAGCGCCAGCTCCTGCCCTTCCCGCACCGTTTCCCACAAGCGCAGCTGCTCTTGGCTCGCGCGTCCGCGCACAATCGTCCGCGTCATGTCGCCGAAATATCCGCTCTTCGCGTCGCGCGGAAAGATATCGAGAATGATGAGTGAGTCTGCTTTGAGCGGGCCGGAGCCGCGCTCGTGCGGATCGCACGCCTGATCGCCCCCGGCCACAATCGTGTTCGCCGGCAAGCCGCCCGCGCGCAAAATCGCCGAATCAATTTCCGCGCGCAGAACTTCCGACGTCAGCGTTTTTCCCGACCACATCAATTTCTTTCCCGCGCCCGGCTTCGCTGCCGCCAGCACTTCCATCGCGCGCGCCATCCCCGTCTCGGTGATCTGCAGCGCGCGCCGCATCAACTTCAGTTCTTCATCGGTTTTCGCTTCGCGCTCCGGCCAGAAAAGTCCGTTCGTCGTCCGCAACTTGATCTTCGATGCCTCGAGTTCCTGCGCGAAGCCCAGCGGAAAATTCGCCGGCACCACTGCCGAGCGGATGCGGCGTTTTCGCAAAAAATGCGAGAGCACCTTTTCGTAAGCGGGCGCTTTTCGCTGCTTGCCCTGCACCTCGCGTTCGAGCGCGCTGTAGGAAACGAACTCGTCCGCCTGCGCTTGCTTTCGGGCGCGATCGATTTCGAGATCGCTCAAGACCAGGGTGCGCTTGCCGCGTTCCTCCAGAAAAATGAAAGCGTCCGGCGCGAAGAACCGCGTCGCATACAGCATGTCGGGATCGTGTTCGCTCGCCGCCACGATCAACCGCGTGGCTTCATTTTTTTTCGTGCGCTTGCTCATGGAAATATTCCTACGCGTGATGCGCAGCCTTGTCATCCGCCGCGATCAGCGCATCGTTTATCGAACCGGACTGCTTCCAGTCCGCGAACCATTCCTAGCAACATGACACCGACATCTTTGATCATTGTGACGGATCGCGGCACCCTCAAAGCCTACAAAGTAAACGAAACCCCGACCCGCGGCCCGAGCCTGCGTCTCGTCCAGGCGTTCGACACGACCGACGCGCACGGCCGTTATCAGGACAAGCTGACCGACCAGGCTGGCGCGTTCCCCAGCGGTTCCGCGCCCGGCCAGGGCACGTCCATCGCCGAACGGACCGGCATCGAAACGGAAAATGACCGGCGAATCGTGAAACAGTTAGCCGACAGCATCGTCGAAGTCGTGCAGCGCGAAGGAAGCGACGGCTGGTCGTTCGCAGCGCCGGCTTCCATCCATTCCGCGGTGGTCGATCAATTGCCACCCGAGGTCCGCGATCGCATCGTCGAGCACGTAAAATCCGATCTCGTGAAAATCGAACCGTCGAAATTGCCCGGTCATTTTCGGTCGTTACAAACGATCTGAGACCGGGCAGAATCGCCGTTCCGCTCGATCGCCATTATGCAATTACCCGTCAACATCACCTACCGCGGCGTCGCGAAATCCGAGGACATCGACCAGTTCGTCATGGAGAAAGCGGCGCGCCTGGAAAAATTCTGCGATCACATCAACCGTTGCGACGTTGCGATTGAGCAGCCGAATCACGCCCATCAAAAAGGAAATCCGTTTCGGGTCCGGATCGACGTGACCGTTCCGCCCGGCCATGAGTTGGTGGCCGACGAAAAGGGAATGGACAACAGCTCCTACGCGCCGCTCACGAAAGTGATCCACGACGCTTTCAAGACGATGGAGCGTGAGCTGCGCCGCGTCGTCGAGAAGCAGCGGCACGAAGTGAAAACCCACGCCGCTAACCGTTCGCCGAAGTAGCTGTAGCCGGGATCGGTGATCCCGGTCTTGGAGCCGGCACGCCCTCGTGCCGGTGGGCTTACGGATCGCTTTCAACGGCCTGCGGGCAAGGCCGTCTCCAAAAGCTGCGTTCACGTTTGTTGCGAGATCCGCGCTTTTACGATCTTCCGCACCAGTGCACTCGGCAGCGGTTTGTCAGCAGCAAACCGAATCGTTCCTTTGCCGCTCGTGTCGTAACCCTTCAGCTCTTTCTTAAATTGCTGCGCGATCGATCCGGGATAAAACGCGCAATGCTTCGCGCCGGCGCCGTAGCTCACGAGCAACTTACCATTCAACCGAAACCCCGGAATCCCATAGCTCATGCACTCCGTGGCCTTCGGAGCGGACGTCTTGATCTCCTTTCGGAGTCTCGCGAGCGCAGCCTGCTTGTCGGCGCTTAAGGCCGCGAGATACGCGTCGTGATCTTTCGGTTCGCTCTGCGTAAGCAGTTAGGCCGGTGCTCCGCCTAAAGCGCCAGGAAGTGGCGGTGTGACGTCAGGGGCGACGACCACTTGTTTCGGCGGTTTTTCGGGAGGCATTTTCTGCGCGGGCGGCGGATTCCCGGGCGGTGGATTGATGAGGCGGCCGTGCTCGATGATTTCTTTGATCTGCGCGCCGTCGAGAGTTTCGTACTCGAGCAGAGCTTTGGCGATGGCCTCCAAATGGGCGCGATGCTTGGTGAGCACTCGCATCGCGGTCTGGTAGGCGTCGTCGATCAATTTGCGGACTTCGCCATCGATTTGTTCGGCAGTGGCTTCGGAATAATCGCGAGCCCGCGAGATGTCGCGGCCGAGGAACACGTAGTCTTCGTGCTCGCCGTACTCGACCATGCCCATCTTCTCGCTCATGCCCCATTCGCAAACCATCCGGCGGGCAACGGCTGTCGCCTGCTTGATGTCGCCGCGAGCGCCGTTAGTGACGTCGCCAAAAACAATTTCTTCCGCAACGCGGCCGCCCATTCCGACGGCGAGGCCAGCGATGAGCTCATTCTTGCGGTTCGTATACTTGTCTTCCTCAGGCAGCCACATCGTGGAACCAAGCGATGGTCCGCGCGGGATGATCGTGACCTTGTGCAGCGGCTCGGTGTGCTCGAGCAATTCCAACATCAAGGCGTGTCCCGCTTCGTGGTAGGCGGTGTTGGTTTTTTCTTTCTCGCTCAGCGCCATGCTCCGGCGTTCTTTGCCCCAGCGAACTTTGTCGCGCGCTTCTTCGAGCTCCTTGAGCGTGATCCCTTTCAATCCACGACGCGCGGCGAGAAGCGCGGCTTCGTTGATCACGTTTGCCAGCTCCGCCCCGGAATAACCAGGCGTGCCGCGGGCGACGACCTGAAGATCGACGCCTTCCGCCAGCTTCACTTTCTTGGAATGGACCCGCAAAATTTCCTCGCGGCCTTTCACGTCCGGCAAATTCACCGTGATCTGGCGATCGAAACGGCCAGGGCGCAGCAGCGCGGGATCGAGAACATCAGGCCGGTTGGTCGCCGCGATAATGATGACGCCTTCCTGCGTATCGAAACCGTCCATCTCCACGAGCAACGCATTCAGCGTTTGCTCGCGCTCGTCATGGCCGCCTCCGACGCCGTGGCCGCGATGCCGGCCAACCGCGTCGATTTCGTCGATGAAAATAATGCAGGGCGCGGATTTCTTTCCCTGCTCAAACATGTCGCGCACCCGTGAGGCGCCGACGCCGACAAACATCTCCACGAAATCCGAGCCGCTGATGGAGAAGAACGGCACGTCCGCCTCACCAGCGATGGCGCGCGCGAGCAGCGTCTTGCCCGTTCCGGGCGGGCCGACGAGCAACACGCCTTTCGGAATGCGGCCGCCGAGTTTCTGAAACTTTTTCGGGTCCCGCAAAAATTCGACCAGCTCCTGGACTTCGTCCTTCGCTTCCTCGACGCCCGCCACGTCCTTGAACGTGATCTTGTTCTTATCGCGCGCCAGCATTCGCGCTTTCGATTTGCCGAAATTCAGCGCGCCCTTGCCCGCCATGCGGATCTGCTGGCGAAACAGGAAATAGAGAACGAGCAGGAAGAGCGCGATCGGCAAAAATCCGACGAGCGTTTGCGCGATCAGGGTTGAATCGGTCTTGATCGCCGGAGTGATGCCGGCCTGCCGAAGTTTCTCCTGTAGATCGGTGGCGAAATTCAACGCGACGGTCGTGCGAAACGGAACCTGCTGCGCGCCGTTCGGGCCGATCGCCTGCTTGATGTAGGCGCCGCGCAAGGTCTGGGTCGGCTGGCCTTCCTGATAAACAAGCTGGAGCGGGAAATTTTTGTCGTTAACGATCTGTTTATTATCGAGCAGCTCGATGAAGCGATTATACGGAACGTCTTCGAAGCTGTTGTAGGCGCCGCCGCGGAAAAGGACGGCGAGTCCGATAAGAGTAAACGCGATGGCGATGAGGATAACGCCGCGCCAGTTAAAGCTCGGTTCGTTTCCGCGAGGTGGTTTCTCCTTTTGAGAATTGCGATCAGGCTGGGCCATGAGATTGAGAGCCCGGTTTTATCAGGCGCAAAACGCTAACATGAACTCTTGGCAATGCAATGCGATGCGCGGCGTCCATAGGACCTATACGTCCTATAGGGCGGGACTCATTGCGGTTACCCCCTGCGTGCGGTAATTTCGCGGGCCCTTAAATGACCGCCCTTACCAAAGTCGCAGACAAGATCGATCGCGCGGTGCAGAAGGTAACGCCGTTTGCTTATCGGATACAGCGGCGCGGCCGGCGCTGGATGCGGCGGGCCTTGCGGAAACCGCGCTCTGTCTCGGAGGGGCCGAACCTGTTGCCGCTCCTGATTCAGGTGCTGGCAAGCTTTTCAAAAGCCGACGGCGTTCTCCTCGAGGAAGAAATCGACTCGAGCCTCGGGTTCCTTCGCTACGATTATCCGGAAGCGGTTTACTCGGAGCTCCGCCAATTATTTCGCCAGGCGCTCTACGAACAGCAGGACCTCTCGGCGATGGCACAGAAGCTTTCGGCGCAACTGAGCACGGACCGCAAGATCATGCTCGGCGTCCAGCTCTACGATCTGATTTCGCAGGCCGGCCTGAAGCAGGAACAGGTGGTCGCGTTTTATTCCTTTATGTCGCAACTGGGGATGGCCGCGCAGGCGATCGACATCGTCTACCAATTGAACGCTTCCGAGGACGCGGACGCGTCGATTTACCAGCGCGGCGCGTCGCCGCTGGAATCGGTTTCGTTCGGAACCAACGGCGCGGCCGACGTGGTCCTGAAAAGTTTGAACGCAAACGATCGGCTGCTGGCGTTTCGTTATCACGATCTCATCCTTCTCAAGAATTACACGGGCCAGGCGGTATCGGTCCGGGGTCGGCCACTCGCGCGCGGAGGTTTTTGCCGGATTTATCCGGGCCAGCGAATTCTCGTCGGCGACCAATTCCTGACCTACCAGGAGCTGGCCGCCTACTTCAACGCGAAGAAGAACGTTTCGTTGCCGCAAATTTTCGTCCGCGTGCACAAGGACGCGGATGAAGTGCAGCTCGAGCGTTCGCGTTCACGCGAGAGCGCGCTCGAAGTCACCTTCGGATTGAAGGTGCGCGTCAAAGCCCTCCGCGACGTGAACGCCGTGCTCAACGGGACAAAGCTGAAAGCCGGCACGACCGTCGAGGCGACCCTCGAAGACCGGATCGTTTTCCATAACGACAGCGAGATGGACCTGATGGATCTCCGCCGGCGCGCGCGGGCCATGGGCGGCCGGTTCCAACTGAAAGCGTCGAAGTCCGAGTATCTCGTCTCGAACAACCCGAGCATGCTCGAGGAGGACGACATTCTCCTTTCCCCCGGCACCAGTGGCGACGTACTCCTGAAAATCTTGTGCGACTACGACAAACGCGTCGGCACCCTGGAAGTGATCGACGCTGATCGCCCGATTCTCGTCGGCGAAACACCCGTACGCACCACCGCGCCGCTCCAGGACGGCGACACCATCCGGATCGATGTCGGCCAATTTCTGCGCTGCAATTTTTCCGAACGAATCATCGAGGAAGAACGCAACATCATTCGCTCGCTTGAAGTCGTCGATATTACTCACCGTTTCGGCAATAACGAGATCGGGCTCGAAGGCGTTTCGTTCTCGGTGAATCGCGGCGAGCTCGTTTGCGTGATGGGCGCGAGCGGCTCCGGCAAAAGCACGCTCATGAAAGTGCTCGGCGGCCAGCTTCAGCCGAGCCAGGGGCAGGTGCTGTTGAACGATCGCCCGCTTTACGAAAATCTCGATCAGCTCAAGGGCTACATCAGTTACATCCCGCAGGAAGACGCGTTCGACGAGCATCTCACGATCGGCGAGAACCTCGAATTCGCCGCGGCCATTCGCGCGCCGCATCTCTCCGGACGCGATCTCAGCCGGCGGCTCGAAGGCAAATTGATCGAGCTCGGATTAAACGAACGCCGCGACAGCATCGTCGGCAGTCCGGTGAAAAAAACGCTGAGCGGCGGCGAACGAAAACGGCTCAACATCGGTCTCGACATGATCGGGTCGGCGGACGTTTACCTGTTCGACGAGCCGACCTCCGGATTGTCCTCGAAGGATTCCGAGCACGTCATCGAGATCATCCGCGCCCTCGCCCACAACAAGATCATCATCGTCACCATCCACCAGCCGAGCTCGAAACTGTTCCAGATGTTTCACAAAGCGATCCTGTTCGACAAAGGCGGGCGCCTCGTCTTTTTCGGCACGCCCACCGACATGCTCCGCTATTTCGCGGAAGCGGAGCATCAGCACCAATTCGGCGCCGACATGGGCGCGTGCCCGTCGTGCGGAACGACACGGCCGGAATTTATCTTCGACGTTCTCGAAACGCCGCTCCGCGATATCAGCGGCGACATCATCTACGAAGAAAACACGCGCGGTCAGCTGGTCGCCGCGCGCCGGTATGCGCCGGAATTCTGGCGCGATAAATACGAAGCGTTCCGGCTGATCCAGGATGTGAAACAGGTCTCGCTCCGCCGCGGACCCGCGCCGGCGCTACCGGCCGCGCCCTCAGTGAAGCGGCGTTTCTTCATGCGCTGGCGCGACGAGTGGACGCAATTCCGCACCCTCATGAAACGCTCGTTCATGAGCAAGCTGCGGAACCGCGCGAACCTCGTCATCACCATCGGCGTCGCGCCCGTGCTCGCCTTGCTGATCGCGACGCTCCTGCGTTATTCCGAGCGCGGCGATTACGATTACGCGTCCGCTTATCACATCCCGACGTTTCTCTTCCTCAGCCTCATCGTCGCGATGTTTCTCGGCCTAACGAACAGTGCCGACGACGTCATTCGCGACCGCGCCGTGCTTCAGCGCGAGCGCAACCTGAACGTTCGCCTGCCCTACTACGTTTTTTCGAAATTCATGTCGCTCGGCTTCTTCGCCGTCGTCCAATGCATCCTCTTTGTCCTGATCGGAAATTACATCCTCGAGATTCGCGGCATGTTTTGGATCGATCTCGGAATCATGTTCATGACCGCGATGGGCGGCGTCGCGCTCGGTCTTGTCGTCTCCTCGCTCGTGGCCGATCCGAAAACCGCGGCGAACATCGTCCCGCTCGTTTTGATTCCACAGATCATCATGGGTGGCGCGCTCATTAAGTACGAGGACATGAACCGGAACCTCGGGCTCGTTTATGCATTTGCCCGCTGGTTTTCCGAGCATCCTTCGGAGGAACGCGGGAAAAAGATGAGCAGCCGTTTGCAGGTCCCGTTCGTCTGCCAGTTCATCGCGATGCGCTGGTCCTACGAAGAGATGGTCGTCGCCCAGGCGAAGCTCAATCCGCTCACCAGCCGGCAAGAACGCGTGAATCGCGAAATGCAGCGCATCGTAGAACAGAAGAACCAGACGCCGGAAAACACGAAGCGCCTTAATGATCTCAAGGAGATCCTCGCCATGTTGTCGGGCCTGGAAGCGAAGACCGCGGACCAACTCGATCGTTACCTCGCATTGATCGACGAAATTCTGAAAGGCAAAAAGCCGTTCGATCGCGATCTATTTAAGGATGCCGCCGGTCCCGTCACGGCGGAACAACTCTACGTAAACCAGAAAGTTTCCGACTTGATTTCAAACGCCGAGATGGAGCAAAGCGATTATCGGCGCGGCGGGAAGCTGAACGTTTTCTTCGGCGAAGAGAAACGCTACTTCGGTATCAGCGTGGATTTGTTTGTTTTCAACACGCTCGTGTTGATCGCATCGACGCTCGGATTACTCGGCATCCTTCACTGGATTTTGCGGCGCCAGCTCGAAGTGCGTCGGAAATAGCGTCACGTCGTTGTAGCGACGGCGCTCTGTCGCCGCCATTACGCGTTCTCTTTTTCTTCGGCCGGTTTCTCGGCGGGCAATGGTGGCGGTTTCGCGGCCGGCATCGCGTCGCGCGGCAATTGCACCTGGCGCTTCTTCCACGATTCGTGCCGCGCCCGGGCCTGCGCTCCCGTCGCCAGCTTCAGCAATTTCATGCCGCGGCCAATCACTTCCACGTCGTCGCCCGACGCGAATTTCTGCGGTTGGGAAAGAAAACCGTGCTCCTCGGCGGTGTCGAGAATCAGCATCCACTCCAAATGTTCTTCGCCCGGCAGAACGAACGGCAACGGCTCGAAGTGCGCGTTGATCAAAAACAAAAAAGTCTCATCGCGGATCGGTTCGCCTTCGAAACTCAAAACGTCGATCGTGTCGCCGCTGAGCAGCACCTCGATCGCGCGCACGAACGGCGAACCCCATTCCTCGTCGCTCATCTCGTTTCCGCCCGGGTTGAACCACATCACGTCGCGAATTTCCGAACCGCGAATCCGGCGGCCCTGGAAAAATTTTGGTCGGCGAAAAACCGGATGCTCGTGCCGCAGCTTGATCAGCTTCTTCGTGAATTCGAGCTGCTCCTTCTGCTCGTCGTTATGCTCCCACGGAAACCAATTCAGCTCGTTGTCCTGGCAATACGTGTTGTTATTTCCGTTCTGCGTCCGCGCGAATTCGTCGCCGCCCAGCAGCATCGGCACGCCTTGCGACAGAAACAGCGTCGTCAAAAAATTCCGGCGTTGCCGGCGGCGCAGCTCATTGATTTTCGGATCGTCGGTCGGACCTTCCGTGCCGCAATTCCATGAATTGTTGTGGTTGTCTCCGTCGCGATTCTCCTCGCCGTTCGCTTCGTTGTGCTTGTCGTTGTAGCTCACCAGATCGTTCAGAGTGAACCCATCGTGCGCGGTGACGAAATTTATGCTCGCGTACGGGCGGCGCCCGCTGTGCTGATACAAATCCGGGCTGCCCGTTAACCGATACGCGATCTCGCCGATCCGGCCTTCGTCGCCTTTCCAAAACCGTCGGACTTCGTCGCGATATTTTCCATTCCACTCCGCCCAAAGCACCGGAAAATTTCCGACCTGATAACCGCCTTCGCCCACGTCCCACGGCTCTGCGATCAGCTTCACCTGCGAAAGGACCGGGTCCTGGTGAATGATTTCGAAAAACGCGTGGAGCTTGTTCACGCCCTTGTCGTCGCGCGCCAGGGTCGACGCGAGATCGAAGCGAAAACCATCGACGTGCATGTCGTTCATCCAATAGCGGAGGCTGTCCATCACGAGCTGAAGCGTGCGCGGATGGAGAAGATTGAACGTGTTCCCCGTCCCGGTGAAATCCACGTAGTGCCGCGGATTTTCGTGCGAGAGCCGATAGTAAGCCTGGTTATCGACGCCGCGGAATCCGAGCGTCGGCCCGAGCTGATTTCCTTCCGCGGTGTGATTGTAAACGACGTCCAGGATCACTTCGATGCCGGCCGCGTGAAGATTGCGCACCATCGTTTTGAATTCGCGGACCTGCTCGCCCATCACGCCGCTGCTCGAGTATTTTGCTTCCGGCGCGAAGAACCCAATCGTGTTGTAGCCCCAGTAATTCGTCAGGCTGCGATCGACCAGCACCTTGTCGTCGATGTGCTGATGGACCGGCAGCAATTCCACCGCGGTGATCCCGAGGTCCTTCAAATACTTGATCGCGCCCGCGCAGCCGAGTCCGGCATAAGTCCCGCGCACTTCCGCCGGCACATCGGGGCAAAGGCGAGTGAAACCCTTCACGTGCACCTCGTAGATGATCGAGCTGTGGAGCGGAATGCCGAGCCGCTTGTCGTCGCCCCAATCAAACGCGTTATCAGTCACCGCCGCTTTCGGAATTCCCCACGCGTCGTCCCGGAAATCGCGCGAAAGATCTTCGTCCGCGTCGCCGACGACGTAGCCAAACATTTCGTCCGCCCAATTCACCTGGCCCGCGATCGCTTTCGCGTAGGGATCGATCAGCAACTTTGAGCTGTTGAAACGCATTCCGCGTTCCGGATCGTACGGGCCGTAAACGCGATAGCCGTAAAGTTGCCCGGGCCGCACGTCGGGCAAAAAAACGTGCCAGACCTGGTCCGTCTGTTCCGTCATCGGGATCCGGATATTTTCCTGCGGCGCGTCGATGTTATCGAAAAGGCAAAGATCGACCGAGGTCGCGTTCTCGGAAAAAATCGCGAAGTTGACTCCGTTGCCGAGCCAGGTGGCACCGAGCGGGTATGGATAACCGAGCCAAATTTTTACCGGCGTCATAAATGAGCGTTTTCTATCCGCTACGCTTTTGGGCTTGGCAATGGACGAAGAAATTTCGGGTGTGAAACGAGTCGAGCCCCAGCCAGAGTGGCCGCAATCGTGGAAGGAATCGCATTTCTACGACCAGAGCGAAATCTATGGTCAGATTTCGCATCACGGTTACGCCTACGCTTATGAAAACCGGCGACGCGAAACGTTACGTCTCCTGACGGAAGTCCTGGAACCCGGCGCGCGCGTGCTCGACATCGCGGCGGCCCAGGGAAATTTTTCGCTCGCGCTCGCAGAACTCGGATTCGAGGTAACCTGGAACGATCTTCGTTCCGAGCTGGCGGATTACGTCCGGCTGAAATATGAACGCGGCAAAATCCGGTACGCCACGGGCAACGCATTCGAGCTCGCGTTCCCGTCGCTTTTCGATGGGGTGCTCATTACCGAAGTCATCGAGCACGTCGCGCATCCCGACGATTTTCTCGCGAAAGCCGCGGCCCTGGTCAGGCCGGGAGGTTATATCGTCATGACGACGCCAAATGGCGGCTATTTCAAAAACCCTTTGCCGAAATTTTCCGAATGCGCGGATCCCGCCGTTTTCGAATCGGTCCAATTCAAACCGAATGCCGATGGCCACATTTTCTTGCTGCACGTGGATGAGATCGAGCCACTGGCCCGCCGAGCAGGATTAACCGTCGAGAAGATCGTGCTGTTCACGAACTCGCTCACCGCGGGTCATGTGAAAACCGAACTGCTCTTGAAAACTCTTCCGCGTGGGATCGTGCGAACCGCCGAACGACTCACCGAATTTCTTCCGAACGCTCTCAAGAAAAAAGCGCTCGTCCAGATGGGCGTTCGTTTCCGGAAATCTTCCTCTTCCGCTACCTCTTCCTCTTAATCTTTCCGTGGAGAGAAGGCAGAGGAAGCGGAAGAGGTAGAGGAAGATTATTTAAACCGCCCGAACCAGCCGTACGGAAATACATCGCCCGGACAATCGGTCGCCCAGCGCGGCGGATTTACTTCGCGATGCGGACGCACCTGCATTTTGCCGCAGCGTTCCTGAAGATATTTGATCAATTCTTCGCAGGCTTCGAGCTGCGCGCGCGTTGGCTGGTCGCGATTGAAATCGCCGACGAGACAAATCCCGAGGCCGATGTTGTTCATATAATCGCTGTGAACATGGCCGCCGCGCATTTGCTTTGTCCAGCGGTCGCCGATCTCGATCTGCCCGTTGCGGGTCGACGTGCCGTTGCCGATGACGAAATGATAAGCGAGGCCGTTCTTCATCCGGCGCACGTGCCGGTGATAATAATCGAACACGCGCGCGCTTCCCTGCCGCGTCCCACTGTTGTGAACGATGATAAATTTCCAGCGAGCGCGTTGGACCGGCGCGCGGCGGATCGCGTCGATGTTTGCGGCAGTGAGATAACGATAGTTCGCCGGCTTGCTCGAAAACGGCCACCAGCTGCGTTTGACCGGCGGTGGCGGCGGAGGCGGTTCAAAACCCTGCTCCTGTTCAAGTCCCGATTTTTCGACGGTGATGTCGGAGGGAAGCGAAGCTTGCGACTGAGTCGGTCGTGGTGAAGGCCGCGGCGCCGGTCGCGGAACTGGCGAAGCTTCGACCACTGTTCGTTCCGGTTTCGGTGTCGTGGCCGGCGGGCTCGGCGTCTTGGCCGGTTCCGCTTTCTCGGTTCGCTTCTCTTTTGGCGTGGGCGATTTCTCCGGCTCTGGACTCTTCGTTTTCGCCGGCGTCGCAGTGGCCTTCGCTTTCGGCTTTGGAGTTACGTCCTCGTCTTCATCGCCGCCCGGAGTTTTTTTCGCCTTTGGTTTTGGCGTCGGGGTTGGCGTCGGCTTTTTCTTGGACTTGGCTTTCCGCTTCGCCGGTTTTGGAGTCGGGCTCGGCTTCGGCGTTTCGGATGGGGTCGGCGAAGCGACCCCCCGCATTTCTTCGCGCGGTTTCTTTTTCTTTTCGTCGCTTGTTTGGGCGCGGACGAAGACCGCAAGAAGCGCGGCCAATCCAAAAATTGTCCCGAGAAAAACGCGCAGCCGGATCACGGGAGGCGAGCGTAACAGAGGCGAGTGCGCGATCAAGCGGGCTGTGGCACCGCCTCGTGCGCGACGACCGCGCGCTCGCGTTCGCGCCGCAGAATCGCGTTTAGTTTTCCGCCCAGCAATAACAGCAGACACGTCAGGTACATCCAGGTCATCAACACGATGATGGAAGCGAGCGCCATGTAGGTCGGGTTATACCGGTCGTATTTCGCGACGTAAAACTGGAAAAGTTTCGTGACGATAATCCAGCCGATCGCGAAAAAGAACGCGCCGGGAAGAGCCTGGCGGACCGTAAAATAATTTTCCGGCGTCAGCAGATAGAGGGCGAGCGCGAGACCGACGAGGGCGAGCGCGGTCAACGGAAAGCTCAGGAACGCGACCCATTCCTGGAGCGGAATGGTAAGCTGGAAATTTACTTCGGCCTGGCCGGCCAGGGTCTCGCCAAAGACCATGGCGTTGAAACAAAACAGCGTTGTGATTCCGAACCAGAAGACGAGAAAAAACGCGATGATGTATTTCGACCACCAATTGCGGTCCTCGACGACGCCGTGGGTGCGGCTCAAGGCGTAGGAAGTCGTCGAGATGAAAAGCGTGCCGAGCCAGAGGCCGAAGAAAATGCCGACGTTCGCCAGGGTACCGCTCGATCCAGTGACGACGATGTTCGCCACCAATGAATCGATGATTTCCTGCACCTTTGGATCGGCCGGCAGGAAATTTTTCAGGACGCTGATCATCTGACGCAGCCGCGCGGGGTCGGTGCCGAAGAGACTGAGCAAATGCCAGAGGAAAAGCAGTCCGGGCGCGAGGGTGAACAAAAACTGGTAGGCCATCTGGGCCGCGAGTCCGGTCGTGGTGTCCATGGCCGTCTCGTAAACGAGCCGGCGAAATATTTTGCCGGCGAACTTGAGCCACCTCATTGCGGCGAAGTTTACTTTGCCGGAAGCAAATATCCATTAAACTCCGAAGGCTTTTCCGATAACGTTTCTGGCAAGTTCGCGGCGGGAGCGGGCCTAACGAGTCTTGAAAAACATTCTCATCCTCACGGCCGGCTACGGCGAAGGGCACAACAGCGCCGCCCGCGGTATTCGCGACGGCCTGCGGAAAATCGCGCCGCACGACGTCCACGTCGAGCTCCACGATCTCTTCGCCGACACCTACGGCATCGTGAACGATTGGGTGCGCACCATGTACATGGGGATGATCAATCGCACCCCGCGCGTCTGGGGCGTGATCTATCGCTGGCTCGATCGCCAGACGGATTTCGTCGGCGATTTCCGGATTTTTTTCCCGCTGAAAAGTTATCTGCGGCGATTGCTCGCGCGCCTTCAGCCGGACATCATCGTGTCCGTTTATCCCGCTTATCCCCACATCCTCGACGAGATGTTCGGCCGCGACGGCGCGAAGCAATACAAGCGCGTCGTTGTGGTCACCGACTCGATCAGCGTCAACGCGATGTGGTATCGAGGCAGCGCCGATTATTTTATTCTGCCGAACGAAGTGAGCGCCGATGTCCTTCTCCAGGCCGGCGTGCCCGCGGAGAAAGTGAAGACGCTCGGGTTTCCCGTTAGTCCCGTTTTCGCGCAGCCGGGAGAACCGCGGCCGGAGCCGTCCGACGAAAATGGCCGGCGCGTGCTCTACATTATTAATGCGGCGAACGCCTCCGCGCCGGAGCTCGTCCGTCGCCTGGCGCATTTGCCCGACATTCAACTGACGGTCACCGTCGGTCGCAATGCCGGGTTGAAAGTTTCCGTGGAAAAAATTCGGCGGACCGTGACGCAGGAATTTGAAACCGTGGCCTGGAGTGACGAGCTGCCGCGGCTCTTGCGCGCGAATCATCTGGTCATCAGCAAAGCCGGCGGGGCGACGGTGCAGGAAGCGATGTGCGCCGCCTGCCCGATCATCGTGAACCACGTGATCCCGGGACAGGAAGAAGGTAACGCGCGTTACATCATGGAAACGAAGTCCGGCACGATGGCGCTGACGCACGACGCCGTGATCGCCGCCGTCCAAAATGCGTTCGCAAACAACGGGGCACAATGGCGCGAATGGGCCATGAACATCAGTCAGCTCGGAAGACCGACCGCGTCGCTCGATATCGCAGAGTTCTTGCTCTCGATCTGATGTCCTGGGTAGCGCGCGCGTCTCGTGCGTTGGCGAACGCGTCTCGCGTTCGCGGGCTTTTAGGAAGCATGTCTTGGCGAGACGCCAAAACCAACGCGCGAGACGCGCGCGCTACCCAGATGAGATTTGCTCTCCGGCAAAGAACGTCTGTCGAACTTCCAGTTCCGGCGAAAGGACAACAAAATCCGCATCAGCGCCCGCTTCGAGTTTGCCTTTAGTCGTTAGGTCAAGTGCGTGCGCGGGATTAGCGCTCGCCATCGCCACGGCTTCATGAAACGGAACACCAACCTGCTTTACCATGACGCGCACGAGATCGATCATGCGTGAGGCGCTGCCGGCCAGGCCGGAGCGATCGGCCAGCAAACAGACGCCGTCGTCCACGACGCAACTTCGGCCGCCGAGAGAAAACTCTTTTCCAACCGGTAAGCCGGCGCCGGCGGTTGCATCCGTCACCAGACAAATTCCCGCTGGACCTTTGGCGCGGTACAGCATTTTCATCAGCGTGGGCGAGACGTGGTGGCCGTCAGCGATCAGCTCGCAGATGATCTCCGGCTGACTGAGCGCGAATTCGAGCAGACCCGCTTCGCGATAAATCCCCCGCCGCCGCGCGGACGACATTGCGTTGAAGGTGTGGGTGACGTGTCCCATTCCGTATTCGAAACCAGCCCGCGCTTCGAGATCGGACGCATCGCTGTGGCCGCCGCTCGCAATGATCTTGTGCATTCGCAATCGATCGATCAGCGCGAGAGCGTCCGGCAGCTCCGGAGCGAGCGTGACGATCTTGATGATGTCGGCAAACGGCAGGAGCTGATCGACCAGATACGGTTCCGGGTCGCGAATAAATTCGGCGCGCTGCGCTCCGGACCGGTTTTTCGAAATGAACGGTCCTTCCACGTGGACGCCCGCGATTTGCTTCACGTCGTTGCGCGCGACGCGCACCGCGCGCAGCACTTCGACGATCTCGCCGATCGGCGCGGTGACGGTGGTCAACAACAGCGAAGTCGTTCCGCCGCTCGCGTGATAGTCGCAGATGGTGCGGAACGCTTCTGTTCCTTCCATCGTGTCCCGCCCCAGCGCGCCGTGCAGGTGAAGATCGATAAAACCCGGCGCGAGATAATTGCCCTGCAGATCAACCGCGCCCGCGGCCAATGTTTGCTCGCGAATCTCCACGATCGTTCCGCCTTCCACGACCAATTCGAGTCCGTCACGGATTCCGTCTGCCAAAACGAGACGCGCGTTCGAGAAAATCATAGTCGCAAAAGTTTGACAGGGCGCGCCGCGATTTCCTCGGAAAATCCGAGCGCGTGTTTGAACTGCCAGTCGCGTTCAAGCGGATTTCGGAGGCTCTGGCAACGCCGAAATGTCGCGCGATCGATCCAGCCTTGAAGCCACATTCGATGGCCGAGCACCGGGACGGGAAAATCGCTTCCGTGCAGGATGCGCGGCGCGATCTCTTCGCGCAGACAATCGCGTAAATGCTCGCAACGATTCAGTGAAACCAGCGCGCTGATGTCGCCATAGAGATTCGGAAACTCGCGCAGCATCGCGGCCCAGTCGTCGAAGTAATCGGGATCGAACGCGCCGCTTTTCGTTGCGCAATGCGCGGCGATCACCGTCACGCCGCATTCGAGCGGCAAGCGCAACAGCTTCGGATCGGCGAAAGCCGGGTTGACGATCGGCACCGTGTGCTCGCCGCCGGTGTGCGCGAGAAGTGGCAGCCCAGCTTCCGCCATTCGTTCCCAAAAGGTGCGGTAACGTTTGTCGGAAGGATCGATGTTCTGGCAGTTCGGCAGACATTTCATCAGGGCCGCGCCGCGCTCCAGACAACGCTCCAGCTCGTCGAGGGCATCGCGACGCGCCGGATGAATCGAGACGCCCGCGAGAAACTCCGGGAATTTTTCGGCGAGATCCAGAACGACATCGTTTGGGACGAACATCGAGCCAAGATCGTCGCGCGGCGTGCCATCCGGATCGTGGACGCGCTCGTGGGCGAGAAGGACCACGGCGTCCATCGAAGATTCGCGGACCAGCTCGGCGAGATGCTCAGAATAAATCGCTTCCAGGTTTCCTTCGAGCGCGCTCGCGGGAATGCCGAGCTGGCGAAGCATGAAGCCGGCAAGCCAACGATGCCATCCGTTTAAACGCAACCAAGCGCCGGAACCGCCGCCGCCGTTGCCGACCATGTGAACATGGATGTCGATCAGGCGCGGTTCTCTTTTCGCCACCGTCTCCATCGATGGCGAAGCGTTGCGTTTCCCAGGCGCTGAGTCCATCATCTTCGCTGCGATGGAACTTGATTACGATGTCGTGATTATCGGCGGCGCGTTCTCCGGCGCGGCCACGGCATTGATGCTGAAACGGAAGCATCCCGCGGCGCGCATTCTGATCATCGAGAAAAGCGCGGAGTTCGATCGCAAGGTCGGCGAATCCACGACCGAGCTGAGCAGTTGTTACATGACCCGCCTCCTTGGCCTAACGAATTATCTCGGGCACCATCAGCTGGCGAAACAGGGACTGCGGATGTGGTTTGCCAACCAGCCCGACCAGCCCTTCGACGATTGCGTTGAGCTGGGCGCGAAATATCAGTCGCGCCTGCCGACGTTCCAGGTCGATCGCAGCACGCTCGACCAACACCTGCTCGATCTCGCGGTCGAAGCTGGATGCGATTTGCAGCGGCCGGCGAAGGTGACAGCGCTCGAACTTGGGGAAGATTCAGCCTCAGTGGCGCATGATAACGCGACCGTGCGCACCCGCTGGGTCGTGGACGCGAGCGGGCGGGCGGCGATGCTCGCGCGCAAGCTCGGCCATCTCGAACCAAACCTCGAACATCCCATCAACGCGGTCTGGGCTCGTTTCACCGGCGTGAAAGATTGGGACAGCTATGAGTGGCGGGAAAAATTCCGCGATTACGCGAACGCCTGCCGCACGAGCCGCAACTGGGCGACCAATCATCTCATGGGCCACGGCTGGTGGTGCTGGATCATTCCGTTGCGCGGCGGCGATGTGAGCGCCGGGATTGTTTACGATTCGCGCATTTTCAAATTGGCGGAAGGGCCGAGCCTCGCCGAGCGGCTCCGCGCCCATCTGCTTTCGCATCCGGTCGGCGCGGAAATTTTCTCCGGCGCGCAAGTGATCGAAGGCGACGTCCATGCATTTTCCGCGATGCCTTATTCGAGCGCGAAGGTTTGCGGCAACAGTTGGATCACCGTGGGCGACGCCGCGGGATTCATCGACCCGCTTTACAGTCCCGGGCTCGATTTCTGTTCTTACACGAGCTACTTCGTCGCCGATTTGCTGGCGCGCAGTCTGGCCGACGAAGATGTCTCGGCCGCGCTTTCTTATTATAATGAGCAATACCCGGTGACGTACCGGCTCTGGTTCGAGACGCTCTACAAGGACAAATATTTTTACATGGGCGACGCCGAGCTCATGGCGGCTGCGCTGTTGCTCGACGTCGGCATGTACTTTGCCGGACTCGTTATCCCGGTTTACAAGGATCCCGAGCGCGAATTTCTCCATCTGCCTTTCGAAGGAACGGCCGGCAGGATCGTGGGCGCGATGATGAAATTCTACAACCGACGCCTTGTGACGCTCGCCAAACGACGGCTCGCGAAAGGGTGTCACGGCAGACACAACGCCGGATGGCGCGAATTGTATGACGGTTTCGTGGCGGACCGACGCGTCGCGAAATTGATTCGCAAAGGCCTCTTTCATTGGGGGCGCGCGGAACTAACGAACCTCAGGCTGATTTTCGCGCGCGACATTATTCAACGCGCCGCCTCAACCGCAGCGGCAAGTTCAGCTCCTGTAGCCGCGCCTCTGTGAGGCGCGTGGAGGACGCAATGAATACCGGGACGGGCGTCGCCCACAGGGCGACGGCTACAGAAGACCGACTCGGCCGCTTCGCGGTCAAGGGCGTTTTCTGGAGAAAATATCTCGACTGGGCGGCTATCAATCTGCCGTTCTTTTTTTATCCGGTGCCGCTCACGTTCTTCACCTTCTTTTTTTTCTTTTTCGCGGCCCCGGCACAACGCGCGATCGTGGCGAACCTCGCCGTCGTCCTGCCGGGCTCGTCGCGCGCGATGAATTATCTGCGCGCCTTTCGCACCCTCTATAACTTTGCCTGGACGATCTCCGAAGCCGCGATCCGCCGAATTCTTTACGAAGAATTTTCCTACGAGATCGTCGGCGGCGAATGGCTGGAAGAACTTGGGACCGCGCCGGGCGCGATCGTGTTGACCGCCCACATGGGAAGTTACGATCTCGGCGCCGCTTTGTTCGCCGAAAAATTCCATCGCGAGATCCGCATCGTGCGCGCGCCGGAGCCGCACCCGGAAACCGCGGAACACCTCAGCGAATCGTTGGAACGAGCAGGCGAGAGCGGTGTGAAGGTGGACTACAACACGGCGGGCGCGCTTCTCTCCTTCGATTTATTGAAGGCGCTGCGCGAAGGCGAGATCGTCTCGATCCAGGGCGATCGCGTCGAGGGCAACGTCGCGCAGGTCGAGTCCCGACTCTTCGGCGCCAAAACGAAAATGCCAACCGGTCCCTTTGTTCTCTCGCTGGTTGCGCAGACGCCGATCTATCCGCTCTTCATCGCGCGCGCCGGCTGCCGCCGATACAAAATCATCGTGGAAAAACCAATTCGCGTGCAATCCACCGGCGATCGCGAAGCAGACATCGGCCGGGGAGTCGCGGAATGGTGCGGCATTCTTGAAGAAATCATCGCCGGCCATTGGGACCAATGGTTCGCTTTCGTTCCGATTTTCGCCAAATGAACGAACCACCATCGCCGCGGTTTTATTTCGCCCTGCTGCGTCTCCTCGCAAAAATGCGCGGCGGCGATCCCACCAGCGCCGAAAGCAATGCCGCCGAAGCGTGGTTCGGAAGCGTCGCCCTCTATGGGATCAGCTATTTGTATTTCGCGGCGTTCGTTCCCGATACCTTGAGCTGGTGGGTGCGCGGATTGTTTTTCGTCGCGCTCGCGTTCCTCGTCATGCTTTTCTGGCTCCTCATGCTCTACCTCAATTCGCTGATTCTAAAATTGCTCCACACGGTCGGCCTTTTCCGTTCGCTTCCGATACGTCGCGGGCAAAGCGTCCTCCTGGTTGTCACCGCAACCGCGATGGCGGTTGCTCTCTCGCAACGCGACTCGATCGTCAGCGAGCTCGGCGCGATTTGGCTGATCGCAGTGACGATGAATCTCGTGGCCGCGACGATCCTGGCCCTTGGCAATGGCGATCCATCCCGGCCATAACCACGCCCGCGGGACCCGCCGCGCGATCCTGGCTTTCGTTTTTCTCGCGCCGTTCCTCGCATTTTTTCTGGTGCGGGTGAATCTCGTCGTCGCGCTCGCCCCGATTTTTCTTTCTCACGTTTTTCTGCTCTACGCGACGCTGGTTGCAAACTGCCAGTGGTTCGGGCCCGTGTTTCGTTCGTTCGAAACAACCGAACCGGAAATCTGGCTCACGATCGACGACGGGCCCTCCGCCGCTCACACGCCCACACTGCTCGATTTGCTCGAGCGTTTCCAGGCGCGCGCCACGTTTTTTGTCATTGGAAAAAACGCAGAGCAATATCCGCATCTCGTCACCGAGATTCTGACGCACGGTCACGAGATCGCGAACCACACTTACACGCACCCGAGCGGCTTTTTTTGGATCGCCGGGCCGGGACGCGTTGCGGCGGAAATCGATCTTTGCGCGGAACTCCTTCGAACCGCGCCGGAACGTCCGGCCCATTTTTTCCGCGCACCCGCCGGTTTGAAAAATATTTTCGTGCATCCGGAACTCAATCGGCGCGGACTCGCTTTGATCGGCTGGACGGTGCGCGGGCTCGACACGGTTCTGCGCGATCCGGCAAAGGTCGCGAACCGAATCGTGCGCAACATCAAACCGGGCGCGATCGTTCTTCTGCACGAGGGACGGCGCGCAGAAAAAAATCCGGAATTCAATTCCCAATGCCTGGAGCTGACGCTGACAAGACTGGCGGAAAAAGGCTATCGCTGCGTCATCCCGCGGCCGGAACAACTGCGGACGCGTTCCGCCGGAAAATAAAAATGTGATTATTGAACGGCGATAGGCCCCAGAGCGGATGGCTTTCCCGTTCGAACTCGCCGTTATCGAAAGCCTCGCTGATGCTGCGGCGCGACGGAAAATGAAGCGCGCGATCGACGTTCCATGAAATCGCCTGCGCAAATTTTTCCGCGAGCCAGGTGATCCAATAACGCGGCCGCATTTCGCGAATCGAATCGCGAATGATGAGGAGACCACCGGGAGCAACGCGCCGGGCCAGTTGTGCGAGCAACGCAGTCTGGGCGCGCGCGGGGAGATAATGCAGCACGTCGAAGAGCGCCACGTTGCCGCGAAAATCCGGGATCGCTTCCTCAACATTCTGAAAGCGAAGCTCGACGTCGCGATAACCGCGCGCGGCAATGGAGGAGCCGTATCCAATTTTTCGCGCGTCCAGATCCAGGCCGAGGATCGGCTGGGCGCAGGCGCGCTCGCGCAGGTAAAACGCCAACAGTCCCACGCCGCACCCAACATCGAGGATCGGTTCGGCCGAGCGGCCTAACAAGTCGTAAGCCGCCGAATAAATCCGGTCGCTCCGCAATTTGCTCCGGACATAATTGCGCAGCCAGACAGACCGGAACTGAACGGCGACGCGCGCACACGCATTTTCATGCTGGGCTACGTTTTCTTTTCGGGATTCCATTTGCTCCCCAGTATCGGACTGCCAGACTAAATTTATGGGTGATTTTTTCTCCGATTATCAGGCCGGAGATTTTTATGATGAAATGTTCGCCGCCCCGGGTGAGGCGCGACCGCATTACAGCAAATTACTCGCGCGTTTCAAAGAAATGGATCGCGAAGAGTTCGAGCGCAAGCGCGCGCTGGCGGCCTCGACGTTCCTGAGCCAGGGAATCACCTTCACCGTTTACAACGACGACCAGGGAACGGAACGCATTTTCCCGTTCGATCTCCTGCCGCGAATCATTCCCGCGACCGAATGGGAGAAGATCGAGCGCGGACTAGTCCAGCGAATCACGGCGCTGAATTTATTTCTTCACGACATTTATCATCAGCAAAACATTCTGCGCGACGGCGTGATCCCGAAATCGATCGTGTGGGAAGCGGCCCATTTCCGGCCGGAGTTCATGCACTTCGATGTGCCGCGCAATGTCTACATCCACGTTTGCGGCACCGATCTGGTGCGGGACCGGGACGGAAATTATCTCGTGCTCGAAGATAACGCGCGTTGTCCATCCGGCGTTTCCTACGTCGTCGAGAACCGGCAGACGATGAAGCGCACGTTCCCGAATTTGCTTGGGCAATATCGGGTGCGGCCGGTCGAAGATTACAGTCAGGAATTGTTGAACGTGCTCCGCTACATCGCGCCGCACGGTCAGCAGGAACCGACCGTCGTCCTCCTCACGCCGGGCGTTTATAATTCGGCCTACTTCGAGCATTCATTTCTCGCGCGCTCGATGGGAATCGAGATCGTCGAAGGCCGCGACCTCGTCGCGCAAGGCGGAAAGGTTTTCATGCGCACGACCAAAGGCCTCGCCCAGGTGGACGTGATCTATCGCCGGATCAACGACGATTTTCTCGATCCCCAGGTGTTCCGGAAAGACTCCGGACTCGGCGTTCCCGGTTTGGTCGAAGCGTATCGCGACGGGAATGTGAGCCTCGCCAATTCGATCGGCACCGGCATCGCCGACGACAAGGCGGTTTACCATTTCGTGCCGAAAATGATTCGGTATTACCTGAACGAAGACGCGCTCCTCCCGAACGTGACGACCTACCTCGCATCGGTGAAAGAAGATCTCACTTACATTCTCGAACACATTCCCGAGCTGGTGGTGAAAGCGGTGAACGAAAGCGGCGGCTACGGAATGCTGGTCGGCCCGCAGGCGACGAAGGCGGAGTGCGAGAAGTTCAAGGAAAAGGTCCGCAAGAATCCGCGGAACTACATCGCGCAACCGGTCGTGCCGTTGTCCCGCGCGCCGTCGTTCTGCGACGATAACATGGAAGGGCGGCACATCGATCTGCGACCGTTTATTCTTTACGGCGAAAAGGTCACGATCGTTCCCGGCGGATTGACGCGGGTCGCGCTGCGGAAAGGTTCGCTGGTCGTCAATTCATCGCAGGGCGGCGGGAGCAAAGACACCTGGGTGCTGGAAAAGCAAGCCAATGGAGTAGTGGAGTAATGGAGTGTTGGAGTGATGGGCCTATGAGAACCGCTTCTTCCATTACTCCATCACTCCCTTACTCCATCATTCCATTGTTTTCCCAATGCTGAGCCGCGTCGCCGATTCCCTCTACTGGATGAGCCGCTACATCGAGCGGGCGGAGAACAACGCCCGCATCGCGGAAGTGAATCTCCAGATGCTGCTCGACCTGACAAACCAGCAGGAGCTCGATCCCAAACAGCAATGGGACCCGATTATCAGCTCGCTTGAAGTGAACGAACTTTTCTCTTCGCTCTACCCGAAACCCGATGGCCGGGCCGTCATCGATTTCGTCAGCCTGCAAAAGAAAAATCCGAACTCGATCGTGTCGTGTCTCAGCCGCGCGCGCGAGAACGCCCGGACGACGAGCGAACAGATCTCGAGTGAAATGTGGGAGCAGATCAATCGCCTCTATTTGTTTGTGAAAAGCGACACCGCGAAAAAGCTCGTGCGCACGAGTCCCTACGAATTTTTCAAACGCGTCATCACGGGCTCGCATCTTTTCCAGGGCACGACGGACGCGACGATGACTCACGGGGAAGGTTGGGATTTTATCCGGACCGGAAAGTTATTGGAGCGCGCCGACTGCACCTCACGCCTTCTCGACATCAAGTATCACATCCTGTTGCCCAGCGGCGAAGAAGTCGGAGGCAACATCGACACCATCCAATGGATGTCGGTCCTCCGATCGTGCAGCGCCCTGGAAGCGTACCGGAAAATTTATTTCGGACAGGTCGCGCCGTGGAAGGTGGCCGAGTTCATCATCACCCACTCGGCTTTTCCGCGGTCGATCCGGTTCTCGGTCGATTGCTTCGACGCCGCGCTTCACCACATCTCGGGTTCGAACGAGACGAAATACGCGAACGAAGCAGAACGGTTAGCAGGCAGGCTCCGTTACGATCTCGATTACGCGACCATCGGCGAGATCTTTAAGTTCGGGCTGCACGAATATCTCGAACAAATCCAGGACCGCCTCGCTGAGATCAACCACGCGATTCACGAGACGTATTGCGCGAGCAACTCTTCATGATTACGGGTTCAGGAGCGTGGTGTACCACCTAACGAGTGGTTCGCCGAAAAACATCCAGATCAGCGCACCCAGTGCAAGGTAAGGACCGAACGGTAATTTCGCCGACCAGACGCGTTTGCCGACGACGAGCGTAAGCAAGCCGACCAGCGAACCCGCCAGCGAGCCGGCGAAAACGCTGAAGAGCACGGCGCGCCAACCGAGGAAGGCGCCGATGCAGGCGAGAAATTTCAAATCGCCACGGCCCATCGCTTCCCGCGGAATTTCCAGTTCCCGAACAACCCCGCTGATGCGATCGAGCGTATCGAGCGTCAGCTCTTCCGTGCCGAAGTTCACTCGGTCGTAGTGAAATCGAAGATCGGCGAAGCCAAGGTTCCGCTCGGCGACAATCGCTTCTTCGCAGTGCAAAATGAGCTGGTCGGTTTCTCGAGAAAAATAATCGCTCCACAAACCTTGTTCTTCGCCGACCACGAAATCGGCGTCGTCGCCTTTCCGCGTCCAACTGAATGGCGTCGGTCCATCCAGTTTGATTCTTTTTTTGCCGAAAACTTTTTTCCCGGCTTCGAGCACCACCCACAGCAGCACGTAACCGAGCACCGCGGATAACGACGACGTAAGCAAAGCGCGTCCGCGGTAGGCCGTGTCCATCAATTCCGGAACAGCCAGACTTACGACGATGCCGGCCACGGTCCCGCCGATCGTGATTTCGTCGGGGATAATGAAATGCTCGAAGTCAATGAACGTGGCGACGATCAGGAGCGAAACGAAAACCCAGTAGGCGATGGCGATCTGCCACGGAAAAACTTTCCAGACCCAGAGAAACAGAAGCGCCGTCAGCAGCTCGACCGCGAAATAGCGAAAGGCGATTCGCGCGCCGCAGTTCGCGCATTTGCCACGCAGGAAAAGCCAGCTCAGCAGTGGGACGTTTTGGTACCAGGTAAGTTGCGTCTTGCAGGAGGGACAGAACGAGCGGCGCGGTTTGTTGACCGACAAATCGAGCGGCAACCGATAAATGCAGACGTTCAGAAACGAGCCAACCGTCGCGCCGAGGGCAAACGCGAAAACGGAATAGATGAATTGATAAACTGCGATCGGATTACCCATGACGATCGATCGCGGCGCGCTCTTCTCTTCGTTTAAAGAACCAGGTGATCCAGATGCAGCTCTCGTAAAGCAAACAGAGCGGCATCGCCATCGCGATCATGGTGAGGACGTCCGGCGTCGGGCTAATAATGGTGGCGAAGATGAACAGAAGCACGATCGCATAGGGGCGGGTGCGCTTCATGAATTCGTAACTGATGAAACCGAAGCGAACCAGCGCGAGGACCACGACCGGCAGTTCGAAAGAGAGGCCGAACGCGAGCGTGAACCGCGTCACGAACGAATAATATTCCTGCACGGTCCAGGCCGGCGCCCAGCCAAGCGATTGCGTGTCGCGAAAGAAAAACAGGATCGTTTTTGGCAGGAGCCAGAAGTAAGAGGTCAGCACGCCGGTGAGAAACAGCCCGAAACTCACGACGATGGCGGGAAACAGAAGGCGTTTCTCCATCGCGGTGAGCGCCGGCAGAACGAATTCCGCCAAGAAAAAAAGCAGAAGCGGAAACGAGAGGACGATGCCGGCGTAAAAGGCGAGCCGGAACGAGATCGTGAACGAATCGGTGATGGCAAGGGCGCGCAAGGCGCCGATGGTCGGGTCGACTTCGCGCAACGGGCGTTGCATGACGTGCACAAGGGTCGACCGAAAAAAGAAGCAGAGCACCATCGCGAGGACGAGCGTGATGGACATCTTCACGATCGTCCAACGCAGGTCCTCGAGATGTTCGAGAAACGGTTTCGACGTTTCGCTCTCGGGCAAGTCCCGAAACTTAAAGATCTCGCGCAGACCCATGATTCAATTCCCGGCAAACGAGAGCAGGCCGCGGGCGAGGAGGCGCGAGCAAACCGCGAGCGTGTTCGCGTCGCGAATTTCGTTGCGCGCGATCATGTCGCGGATTTCTTCGGGACGGAAGGCGCGACAATCGAGGATCGATTCCGATTCCTCGTGGGAATGCCCCTCGGCGGATTCGCGCACCGGCCGCGCGAGAAAACAGTAGCCGCGCTCGTCGGTAAATCCCGGCGAAGTAAAATAATCGCCGAGCGGAATCAGATCGCCGCCTTCGGCCAGCTCGAATCCAGTTTCCTCGCGCAGCTCTTTCAGGGCAATCGCCGCGATTCCATCCGGCTCGGTTTCCGACGCGTCGTCAATTTGTCCCGCCGGCACTTCCCAGATCGCCGCGCGGATGGGAATTCGCTCCTGACGAATCAGGAGGAGTCCGCCTTCCGCCGTCATGGCCGCAACGATCACCGCGCGCTTTCGCAGCGCGACCGTCCACGAACGCGGCTCAGATTTTTCCGGACTGCGAACTTTTTCTTCAACGATCTCGACGTTCTTGTCCTTGAAACACGACTTCGTCGAAACGACTTCCCAACTGTTTTGCACGCCGGGAAGATTATGGGAGGCGGTCTGAAAAGCGAATGCTTCTAGAGCAGACTCTTCCAGCGTGCGATCTGGGCGGCGACGTTTTCTGGTGACGGCGCGCCGATCGCCGTGCGTTTCGCCAACGACGCGCGGACGTCGAAGATCTTCAGCACGTCGTTCTGGAAAAGCGGTGAGATTTCCTGCATCTCGAGCAGCGATATGTTGTTCAACGCGCGTTTGGCCGCGACGGCGCGTGCGACCATTTTGCCGACCGCTTCGTGCGCCTCGCGAAACGGCGTTCCTTTCTTGACGAGATACTCCGCGAGATCGGTCGCGAGCAGGTTCGGATCGTTCGCGGCGTTCTCCATTGGGCCCGTGTGAATCGTGATCTCCGGCAACATCGCGGCGAAAGTGTGCAACGCGTCTTTCACCGTCGTGACGGAATCGAAGAGCGGCTTTTTGTCTTCCTGCAGATCGCGTTGATACGAGAGCGGCAATCCTTTCAACGTCGTGAGAATGGCCATCAAGTTTCCGTAAAGCCGTCCGGTCTTGCCTCGGGTCAGCTCAGCCATGTCAGGATTTTTCTTCTGCGGCATCAAACTGGAACCGGTCGAGAAGGCGTCGCTAAAACTGATGAAGCCGAACTCGGCGGTGCTCCAGAGAATCAATTCTTCGCTGAACCGCGAGAGATGCATACCGATGAGAGCGAGCCCAAAAAGAAATTCCGCGACGAAATCGCGATCGCCGACGGCGTCGAGACTGTTCTGGCTGAGCTTGGCGAAGCCGAGTTCCTGCGCGATCAATTCGCGGTCGAGAACAATCGTCGAACCGGCAATCGCGCCGGAACCAAGCGGCAGAACGTCCGCGCGTCGCGCGCAATCAACGATCCGGCCGTGATCACGCTCGAAAGCCTCGATGTGCGCTAAAAAATAATGACCGAGCACGATCGGTTGGGCGCGCTGGAGATGGGTGTAGCCGGGCAGGACCGTGTTCTGAAAACGTTCCGCCAGATTCAACAAGGCGCGCTGAAGTTCACGGAGCCGGGTGCAAATTCCGGCCGCTTCCGTTTTCACAAACAGCCGGAGATCGAGCGCTACCTGGTCGTTCCGGCTCCGGGCCGTGTGAATTTTTCCCGCGACCGCGGCGCCAATGCGTTTGGTCAACGCCGCCTCGATATTCATGTGCACGTCTTCGAGCGATCGTTCCCAGCGGAAATCGCCGGCCTTGATCTCGGCCTCGATCACGGTCAGCGCCGCTTCGATTTTTTCGTGCTCTTCCTTGGTTAGGATGCCGGCGGCGGCGAGCGCCTTCGCGTGCGCCAGCGAACCCTGGATGTCGTGCGGGTAGAGCCGCCAGTCGATCGAGACTGATTCGCTATACATCTGCGCCGCTTCGTTCGCGGGTTCGTCGAATCGTCCTTGTCGCATGATTATTCCTTTGCACGCTCGCGCGTCACGGTGACGGAAACAAATTCCACCTGAGGCAAAACGTATTTGCGCAACTCGACTGTGATCCGCCGAATTTCAAACGCTGCCAGCAAATGGGAGGCAAGCGCTTCGGCGAGGGTTTCGATAAGTTTGTCGCGGCGCTGTCCCACGAATTTTTTCACTTCCTCACAAACCGCGGCGTAATTCACTGCGCGTCCGACCTCATCTTTCAAATCACTGAAGGGACGAACCGGGAAAAGCGCGAGATTAAAGGTGAGCTTTTGCGCGGAAGCGCGCTCCTCGTCCGGCACGCCGATATGGGCGAGCACTTCGAGTTGCTCGATCCTAATCACGTCACTGTCGTATTCGGGATTTGTCTTCACGGTTCTACGGCGTTTTGGCTTGCCGGGTGTTACTAAAAAAAACGATCATCGGGGCAGAAAGCCCACCGAACCAATGAAAATTAATCTCAAAACAACTCTTAGCTCGCTCCTCACGGTTGTCTGCCTCTCACTTGGCACTGCCGCGACCGCTCACGCAGACTCCAACGATCTGTTCGTTTCTGTGAATGCTCCCGGGCCCAGCGCCACGCCCGGTGCGATCTACAAATACACTCCCGCTGGAACCCAAAGCACTTTCGTTTCCAGCATCAGCAAGCCCCGGGGGCTTGCGTTTGGCACTGCCGGCAACCTGTTTGTGTGCACGAACGCCGCCAGTTCAACTCCCACCACCGGCACAATCCTTCAGATCGCGCCCGATGGCACTACGACCACTTTCGCGACCGGATTTCCCGCGGACAAGTTTATCGAACAACTCGCGTTCGATGGAGCTGGCAATCTTTTTGTTAATTCCTCGGATCTCGCAGATCCGAACCTTGCGGGCACCGTGTTCAAAGTTTTGCCCGACGGCAGCGTGACGATATTCGGGACCGTACCTGGCCAGGGATTTGGTGTGGCCGTGGATAGCTCGGGCAATGTCTTCGCCGCCAGCGCCGGAACCGACCGGACCATTTACATGTTTACTCCAGCGGGCGTTCGCAGCGTTTTCGCCGGCCCCGCAAACTTTAGCGGAACGCAAGGACCGATTGGGCTCAAGTTCGACAGTTCGGGGAATCTTTTCGCGTCCGCGGCGGACTCCGACGGCAACGGCGAGATTCTTAAATTCGCTCCGGACGGAACGAAGACTGTGTTCGCGGCCGGCCTAACGAACAATCCTCGAGGCCTCGCCTTTGACAGCGATGGCAATCTTTTTGTCGCCGAAGTCCCTCCGACCACTCAGGGCGATATCCTGAAGTTCTCTCCCGGCGGCGGAATGACGACGTTCGCTTCCGGAATCGGTCGCAGCGCGGGGAACAGCGGTCCAGAATATCTCGCAATCAAGGGTGCCAGCTGCGGTTGCCCAGTCGGTCCGACGGGTCCACAAGGTCCTGCTGGGCCCCAAGGACCTACCGGTCCCGCGGGAGCTACCGGTGCGACTGGCGCCACAGGTCCCGCTGGCCCGCAAGGTCCTGCCGGCCCGACGGGAGCAACCGGCGCAACTGGCCCGCAAGGACCTGCTGGAGTTGGCCTCGTCTCGGGCAGCATTCTGTTGATGCAACAAGGAGCGCCGGCGCCGGCTGGCTTTACTAAGATCGGAAGTACCGACTTCCAATACAGAGATCTGGCCTCGAAGAATCAGAAGGTCACTTTCGACGTTTACCAGAAAAACTGACGCGATATCCAGCGGAGATCAGAACTTCATCCGGCCGTTCCCGTAGAATTCTGAGAGAGCGGTGGGCTCCGGCCAGCCGCCTAACGAGGTGCGCACGTTTTAGCTTGTCTTACATGGAACGGAAAATCATCATCCGCGCTTGTGAACTCCAGTGTAGCCGCGGAAGGCGGCGGCGCTCCACGCAACTTCGCGACCACGCGCTGGAGTCTCATTCTCACTTCGGCCAATCTCGAGGGCGACGATCAAAAGGCGCGCCAAGCGCTCGCGGAGCTTTGCCGGCTTTACTGGCGCCCGATCTTTGCCTTCGTCTGCCGGCGCGGCCATTCTCCCGAAGACGCCCAGGATCTTACCCAGGATTTTTTTCTCATGATCTTGGAAGGTAACTGGCTCAGGCACGCGGACCCGCACCGGGGCCGGTTTCGTTCGCTCCTGCTCAAGTCGCTCCAGAATTTTCTGAACGACGACGCGGCGAAAAAACACGCGCGCAAGCGCGGCGGCGACGTCCAGTTTGTTTCGTGGGACGATTGGATGGCGGAAGCGCCGTCGCAGCTCACCGTCTCGGCCCAGGCGCTCGAATCGTGGCCGGCCGAGCGGGTCTTCGATTTGCGCTGGGCCGCTACCGTCGTCGAACAAGCACTTCGCCGTTTGCGTGAAGAATGCGAAAGCCAGGGAAAGCTACGGGCCTTTGAAGCGTTGCGTCCATGCCTCGGCGCGGAACGCGAAGATGTCTCCTACGCGACGCTGTCCCAGACGCTCGCTGTTCCCGAGGCTACGGTGAAACGTCTCGTCCACCGGCTGCGTCAACGCTACCGCAGTCTCCTTCGCGACGAAGTCGCCGAAACCGTCGCTAACCCCGCCGACATCGACGACGAAATCCGCCACCTGTGCGGCGTGCTCGCCGCCGATTCCGCCGCCCGGTGATGAAAACGTTTTCCCCAGGACTTTCCGATTCCATCGCGAGTGTGCTCGCCGATCCGCAGCCCTGTCCGCATTGCGATTCCTCGTCGCACATCGCCGGCGGCCTTTGCGTCGGTTGCCTGCTCGAAGCCGGACTTGATCCTGCCGACGACAGCGAATCTCAAGAGCTCAACGGCCTTCTCGCCGAGATAAATTTGCCCGACCAAAACTGGCGGCTCGGCAACTACGAAATCCTGGAGGAGATCGGCCGCGGCGGGATGGGCGTGATCTATCGCGCGCGCCAGCGGCATTCGCGCCGCATCGTCGCCGTGAAGCGCGTTCTCAGCTACCACTCCGATTCGCGCGAAACGCTCGCCCGTTTTCGCCGTGAAGCGCAAGCCGCCGCCAGCCTCGATCATCCGAACATTCTTCCGATCTACGAAGTGAGCGAAAGCGAAGACGGCCTGCCGTTCTTCAGCATGAAATTCGCACCGGGCGGGACGCTGCAACAAGTAGCACCTGCGCTACGCACTGAGCCCAGGCAATGCGTCGCGCTCGTCGCGAAGATCGCGCGCGCCGTTCAATACGCCCACAGCCGCGGCATTCTCCACCGCGACCTCAAACCGGGAAACATCCTCCTCGACAGCCGCGGCGAACCGCTCGTCAGCGATTTCGGTCTCGCCAAATGGCTCGACACCGCCAGCGACCTTACCCGCACGCTCACGATTTTCGGAACCCCCGGTTACATCGCCCCCGAACAAGCCAGCGGCGATGCCGCCCAACTCAAACCAACCGCCGACGTCTACAGCCTCGGCGCCATTTTCTTCGATCTCCTCGCCGGCCGCCCACCCTTCCTCGGCGCTCACGCCCTCTCCGTCATCCGCCAAGCCGCCGGATCTCTCGCCCCCAAACTCCGCACCCTCTCCAAAGTGGCCGACCGCGACTTGGAAACCATCTCCGCCCGCTGCCTCGAGCGCGACCCAAAGCTTCGTTACCCCTCCGCCCACGACCTCGCCGAAGACTTGGAACGCTGGCTCGAAGGCCGGCCCATCATTGCGCGGCCGGTTGCGTTGCCAGTACGAATTTGGCGCTGGTCAAAACGCAATCCGACCCTTGCCGCAACCCTCGCGAGTTGTGCTGTGCTCGCTGGATTGGCAGTCGGCTGGCAAGTCCGAAGTCGAAATCTCGAGAGAGAGGCTACTCAACAAGCTGCCGCAGCTCATTCGATCGCTGTCATGCCTTTTCTCAACCTCGACGATGCCAGCGATAATACAGCATTTCCCGAGGCAATCGCGTCAACACTCGATCACGCTCTCAATCGAGTCGGCCCAAGTCGAGTCGTATTGGCCGCACAATCAGCCTCGAAAGAAACAGTAGAGCTTAAAAAGGTTGCCGCCGATTCCAGTGCGAGCCTGCTGCTCTCTGGAACGTACCGAACCTTGGAGAATGGTAAAGCACGTGTATCTCTTCGTCTTGTTGACCTCGAAGGGAATCTAGTGCTGCGGGACGTTATCGAGTCGAACGGCTCATCAGAAGTAGGAAACCAAGCGCTGGTTTCATCAGTTGCCTCAATCTATTCCTTCTTCACTCCATCGCGCCGTTCGCGTGCGATCGAAGCGCAACTTGATCCAGCAATGCGGAATGAAAAGGCAAAGGAGTTTGTCCTTGCCGGACGCGAGTTAATGCAAAGGCAATCTGTGGCGGACCTAGACCACGCTCTTGAGTGTTTCGAACGGGCATTTGAAATCGAACCTTCTTCCGCTCTCGCCCGCGCATACTTTGCCATCACCGCCGGGACGCGGTTGCACTACGCGTTCGAGTCGACCTTACTCGAGAAGGCTGCCGATCAAGCGCAGCGGGCCGGTGAAATGAATCCAAACCTTCCGGAAGCCCATCGAGCGTTGGCTGGCATGGCTTATCATCGTGGCGATTTGCGCAGAGCTCTCGACGAATCTTATCAGTCCATCGAGCTAGGCGGTCCAGAAGTTCCAATGCTTGCACTTATCGGCGACAGCCTTAAAACACTCGGACAACCGCATCGCGCGATTGGCTGGTTCGAGAAAATGGCTGATTGGGGCCGCCGGCCCGCCGAAGACGCCTGGATGATCGGCGATTGTTGGGCCGATTTAGGCGACGACGAACGCGCCGAGGCAAATTATCGCCGCGTATCCGAACTCAATCCGGAGCTGCCGCAAGGATGGCTCGGCATTTGCCGGCTGCGTCTTTTGGCCAGCGATTTCGCCGGGGCTCGCGCGATTCTGGTCGAACAATCACCGCATTATGCGAACCATCCATATACCAAGCAGATGGCGGCACAGGTCGAGTTTTTCGCCCGTAATTTTTTGGATGCCGAGAAACTGTTCGAGGAATTGGCCGGCAGCGACCCCGAGGGCGGCGGTACCTTTTATGGAGCCGTAAGCTATCAATCCGCGCTCGGCTTCTTGCGATCCGCGCGAGGCGATCGTGACACAGGAAGGGAAATGCTGGAAAGATCACTCACGAACGAGCTTCAGTTGCTCGAGCGCTCACCAAACCATCCAGAGATCGCCTATCGCCTTGCCGCGATCAGCTCAGCGCTCGGCCGGCCAGGACCTGCACTGGCATATTTGCGCAACGCAATTACCAATGGCTGGGTCGATTACCGGTCAATAGTCCTCGACCCGCGGTTCGATAAGATCCGCACTACCGAAGATTACAGTAAGATTGTGAGCGGCATGCAAAATCGCGTTGCCGCCCTCCGACTATCTGCACAAACACACAAACACAACCGAAAGTAAGGAAGGATTATTATGCCACCAGTCGTAATGAGAAGTTGGGGGAAAAGCAAAGATCGTATAGACGGTAAAAACGATTTCGTTCAAGAGTTCCAAGCGAATCCTGATGAACTCAATAATTTCAAAACAATTCCAGGATATGCGAGGTTAAAATTCGCTGAATGGGGTCACTTTTATCGAAAGGAAGCACCGCCCGTGGGCGGCTTTCCCGTCGACAAACTTCCGATTCCGGAAGATATCGTCTTCGAGGTCCACGAGTCAATGACCGACCGCGGCGAACGCGACAAGCGCGTAGTGTTGATTGTCGATCTGGGCAATCCGGGTAAAGGACCAGAACCCTACGATCCAGCGGATGTCGCAGTATGGAGATGCACCTACACTCCGTACATCGGAGCTGATCCAACCGCGATCGAGTTAGGGCAACAATAACCCGTCTAGTGCTCTAGAGAACTGGGCCGCGGTCATGGCGGATCGGTGTAAAGCCGCCGATCCGCAGAAAACTGGGATGTCGCCGACCGACAGTTGCGCCACTTCTCGCCTCACCGTCCTAGGCGAGCAAAGTTTGTCTTCGAGGCTCGAATAGAGAAATCGAGATTGAGCTGTGGGCGTTTTCAGTATCTCGGCTTCCAGGGACCGCTGGAAAACCGATAGGTAATGAGCGGTGGACCGATAGATATAGCGTACCGGTAATCGTCGCCATTGTTTCACCACCGCATTGAATTGGCGTCTCACTAAAGCCGAACGCAGCAAGTCATGCATCGCTTCAAAGCCATGAATGACATCCAGTCGCCTGCGTCTAATTTCAAAGCCGGTCAGTTTTGTGAGTGGCCAATCGAACTCGACTCTCAAAAACATTCCAGTTCGAAAGAGGCTGTCGCGCGATTCCATTGTTGCACCGGCCGGCAGCGGGGTCTCCGGGTGAAAGAAACATTCGCAGTCGATTAGGACAGGATGTTCTCCCGAGGTGACGAAATTATGAGGATGCAGATCCACCGCTCTCAATTGGTGAGCGAGGTAAAGAATCGCTCCCACTCTTTGGTCGAATCTTTGACGAGCTCGCGCCTCGTCGCAGCTCGATTGAGGAATTGCTGGGAGCCAGCAATGGCCACCAAAGTCGTGCACGGCACTCGCACACAGCGGCGGGGACATTCCTGCCGCGTTAAGAGTTTCGAGGACAACGCTCCAGGCAGCCTCGTGACAACCGGAGCGTGGTTTGTAATACCATTCAGTGTGATCATTCAGCTTAACCCGAACCACTGATTTTCCCTGATAGTGTGGATCGGACAAACCCGCACGGACTTCGATAAGATTCGGTGCAAGGCCGCGCCTTTTCGCAAACAGAGCGGCATCAGCCAGGAAGCGGTCAACAAAACGGATCCACCCTCTTATTTGAAGCTCCCATAAGCGGGCGAGGCCGCGGTACTCATTCAGAATGCCTGAAAGATCAGAAATCTCTTCCAAATCTCGACCCTCAGACGGATTACAACCAGTTTCAATGCGCTCAAAAACAGCGCGACTGGTGCGTTGAAGATGATGATTCAGCAATTGAATAAATGCGTCTTGGACAACTATGTTTGCAGCCACCGAACTAGACAACGATCGCAGTCTTAGGTTCCAGGCCACTGTCGCGACATTCTCGGTCAGCGATTGCCCGTAACGCGGCCGCGTGGTGAGATCCTGCTTGAGAAGGCGAAGCTGCTCAAGGATCCGTTCTAAACAACGATGATTATGCGGCACGCGCCGTAGACTAATTTCCGGACGACTCTGCCAACCCGGTCACGACAGCCAAATCGTAAAGCGACCCGATAGGCTTCATTCCGAGTGGAGTTCGCCACGGCGGCGGCTTCCAATATCGGCCATATTGCCGTAAGAAGGACCTGGGATTCGCCCATAAGGCGCCTTCGATGACTTCGGCGATTATTCGGCTACCAAGAGGACCGAGTCTAGCGCCGCCCGCCTTTATTTCCGCTTCTAACAAGATGTAGTACCAAAGCGGCGTGCTATCCCTGAGCCCGCAATCTACCAAGTTCGCCCAAGCCTGACTTCCTGGCCAAAGCTCGTGTTCGCCAAAAGCTTCAGCTGCTCTCTGGCCCGAGGGAAGGCGCAACATGGCGCCGCGCTTCATTGTCCGTAAGGGCAGCGCGAATATTTCCCGCGGCCCCGGCTTCACTCGGACGAAGGTTTTGATTTCCTCGCTCGATAGACTGAAGAACTCGGGAATAATGCTCGTGTTGATTGGCATCGCGAGCTCCGCTCCGGCTGATGCATCTCCTGCCTGAAGAAAGCGCGCCCACTTGATTTTTTGGTTCGCATGGAGAGGTCCGGTCGCATCTTTGCCTTTGAGCAGTGTCCGAATATTGACGGAAACGTTGGTTGGACCGAGTCCGTACTCAGAGCGGACCATGCTATGACCAAATCGAAAGGCTGCCTGAGCAAACTCGACCGGAATGGAGAACCGGTTACCCCAATCGATCAACGGGTCTGAATCAGTGATTATCTTCTTGTATACTAGCGGGTCGCAGATTCGCGGGAGAAAATCGTGCCGGACCAACCACTGATACTGATGAGTAACGCGTTGTCTCGCTGCAGCAAAGCGGTCGTGAATGGATGAATGTATCAGGTTGTCGGCTGCAATATTGTGCAGCTTTAAGAATAGAGTGTGAACCTGCCGGACCAGAGCGTTTTCCAAGTTTCGCGGGTCGGCGGCTAATGGCCGCCCCAGGCACCCCCCGGCACCATCGTCGAGAGGAACATCGCATGCGGATCCATCATCAAATCGTCCGAGGCTGAACGATACGTTGTCATCCTCGTACAACGCAGAGTCACGCGATCCGGGCCCTTCACCATATGTATTTTCAAGGTTTAGGGCACAGGTACGATAGTTCGGCAGTTCTTCTGGCTTCAACTCGCCGGTATAGTCGGCAAGGGCCGACGTATCGTGGGTCATATCATGGTCGATAAATTGACCGAAGTAGGTATACCCAGCCGGGATTAAGTCTTGCGCTGTCGCCGCCGGTCCCGCGATGTCTTTGTCGTTCATCAGAATCGCGAGCCTCTCCAATGACGCGTCAGAGGCGGCCGTGGCCGCCCCCGAATCGGGAGCCAGGAGCCTTGAATACCTGTTTCGGGCAGTCTGCAAAAACGGCTTTAGTCGCGGTCGGGTTGCGTCGCTCATAACATGCGAAAGTTCCCGGCAAACAAGGATGTCCGCCTTTGCCGCGAGTAGTTATGTTGTGAAAAGCCCATTCGATTTCTAGCTGATTCATAATAGAATACGGAAACAAGGACGAAAGGTTTTAATATCACAAGTTGCGAAGCCTGAAGTTCTAACCTTGAACACCTAGGGACCCCGGCCTTGCGCTAATCCGGACGATTTCGTCGACCGCTCAATATGAACACCGTTCCACGCGTCTTCGCCTATTTGCGCCGCTACCCTTGGATGGCGGCGGGGACGTTGGCGTGCGCGATATTCAGCACCCTCATGGTGGCGGTGTTTCCGGCGGTGACGAGACGGGTCATCGACGAGGTGTTGGTCCAGCATCATGCGGAGCGGTTGACGACGCTGGTGCTGATCGCGGCGCTGGCGTTCCTGGTTCAGAATGGGCTCAACTCGCTGCGGATCATTCTGAACAACACGTTTGAGCAACGGGTCATCTTCGATCTGCGGAGCGATCTGTATTCGCATATCCAGATGCTGCCGCTGCGCTGGTTCGATAATCGGGCGACGGGCGATTTGATGACGCGCATTCTCGAGGATGTGACGTCGGTCGAAAGAATGTTGATCGACGGGATCGAACAAGGCGTGGTGGCGGTCCTGCAACTCGTCGTGGTGCTGGCGATGATGTTTTACGTCAGCGCGCCGTTGTCGTTGATCGGCTTGGCTCCGCTTCCGGTGCTGGCGGGCGGCGCGCTTTGGTACACGCTCACGGCGCATCGACGCTATCGGCTGCAACGGCGGGCGTCGTCGGCGATGAACTCCTTGTTGCACGATAACCTGGCCGGGATTCGCCAGATCAAGAGTTTCGTGCGCGAACGAGAGGAGCACTCGCGTTTCAATTCCGTGAGCGACCGGCTTCGCGAGGCGACGTTGATCGTGATGCGGGTTTGGGGTCTCTACAACCCGTCGATGTATTTGATCGGACAATTGGGCGTGGTGCTCACCGTCTGGTTCGGTGCGCGCATGGTGTTGGGCGGCACGATGCAAATGGGCGATTTCTTTGCCTTCCTCATGCTGACCGGATTTTTGTATGAGCCGATCAATAAACTGCATCAGCTCAATCAGCTCATGCAGGCGGGACGCGCGGCGGGCGAACGCGTCTTCGAAATTATCGACGAACCGATCGAGCCGGGCTGGACGAAAGAAATGCCGGCGGCGCGGGTAACCGGCGACGTGCGTTTCGACGATGTCGGGTTCAGCTACGGAAAAGAAGGAATGCCGGCGCTGCAGCACATCACCTTTCACGCACGCCCGGGCGAGACGATCGCGCTCGTGGGCACGACCGGCGCCGGCAAATCGACGCTGGTGAATTTACTGACGCGTTTCTACGAATACGATTCCGGCGAAATCTCCGTCGACGAAAAACCGATCCGCGAATTTGGGATGCGGCGGCTACGGGAAGTGATCGGGGTTGTGACCCAGGAAAGTTTTTTATTCAACGGCACGATCCGCGAAAATCTGTTAATGGGCCGGCCGGAGGCGAGCGATGCCGAAGTGCTGGCAGCGGCGGAAGCAGCAAACGCGCGCGGATTCATCGATCGTTTGCCGCAAGGGCTGGATAGCGTCGTGGGCGAGCGTGGCGTGAAGTTGAGCGTGGGCGAAAAGCAACGCGTGTCGATTGCGCGCGCGCTGTTGAAGGATCCGCCGATCCTGATTTTGGATGAAGCGACGGCGAGCGTGGACACGACGACGGAGCGGTTGATCCAGGAAGCGCTCGAGAATCTGATGTCGCACCGGACGTGCTTTGTGATCGCGCATCGGCTGTCGACGATTTTGCGGGCGGACCAAATCCTGGTGTTGGAACGGGGACGAATTATCGAACGCGGAACGCATGCGACGTTGGTGGAGCTGGGAGGAAAATACGCGCGGCTTTGGGAACAAAGTTTTCTCGAGAAGCCATTGGAAGACGCGGAAGAAAACGTCCAACGCCCAACGTCCAACGTCCAACGTCCAATTGAAGAGGAGACTCTCGACGTTCCGGTCTAAAATTGGGCGCGCTGGGAGAGCTCCTGGTATTTTAATTCGAGGGCGCGATAGCGTTCCTCGGCTTCCTGCAAGGCGCGGCGTTCTTCGCGCAACGCCTGCTCGAGATCGCGAATCCGATCTTCGACGTTGATGGCCATTCCGGAGGCGACCGGACCGCTCGAATCACCCTCGGCTTCGTTCTCAATCGCAATTTGCGAGAGCACGAGCGGCATCTCGCTCACCCGCCGGCGCGAGCCGTCGCGCGAATTGATCACAAAAGTTTCGTGGCTGATCTCGCCCAGCCGCATGAATTCCTGGATCGCGCCCAGCGTTGTCGGGCCGTAGAAACGTTCGCTGGTTACTTCGACCAGCCAATCCATTTCCAGCTCGGGCAACATCGGCGCTTTGGTCCAGGTGACTTGATCGGTCGACACGGAATCATGCGGCGCGACCTGGGCGGATGACGCCCACCGCGCGAGCTGCGCAAAAGGAAGCGGCCCAAAAATGCTGCCGTCCTCGTGTTTGCGGAGGAACCAATCCTGCGCGGCCGCGGACTCCATTTATCCGCTCGGCGAAGTGGTGGGCGAACTCGAGGACGCCGGCGGAATCATGATCGTCTGGCCGATCTGTAACTTCCGGTCGTTCTCGATGTGATTGAACTTTTGCAATTCTTCCACGGTCACCTTGTGCATCTTGGCGATCGACGTCAGCGTCTCGCCTTTCGCGACGACGTGGTTGTTGCCGGATTGCTGCGTCGGTTTTGGCGCCTCTGCGGTCGTCGCCGCGCTGCTCGTCGCCGGCGAAGGCGAAGGCGTTTCACCGATGATCACGCCGGGTCGCGTATTTTTGGAAACTTGCTGCTCCAGTTTCAGGATCTGTTGCGAAAGCGTATCGATCTTCGCGTTCTGCTCGTCGATCTTCTTGCTCAACGCCTCGAGCATCTTCTCGGTCTTGTCGTTGCCGGCAAAGGTTTGCGCGGGCGCGCGCGCACAAAGCATTAGGGCGCTGAGCAAGGTCAACGATGCGACGGCCGAGCGATGCATGGGCTGGCACTCTGGCATTTAGGCGCGGCCGAGGCAAGCGTGCGGGAAGGCGCTCAGCTTGCCTTTCAAGGATTTATCCCTAACCTTTTTCGCATGCCTGAGCGCGTGCAAAAGCCGCCCATGCCCTGGGGGCCGAAGCAGGGGGACGGCGACGGTCCTCGCTCGCCCGACATCTCGCGGCCGGACACGCGGGACCTGCTCAAAAAGATGCGCAAGGTGGATCCGAACCAGTCGAAGCGTTACCGCCAACGCACCGGCCAGTGATGGACGCGCCCGCCGGCGGAGCTGAAGATTTTGTCGGATTGCTCCGGCGAACGGGACATATGGGGCCGGTCGGCCAAATAGGTCCGATAACGACATCCGCGTCGGCGTCCAATATTCCGCAGACGCAGGCGACGACGATTCTCGCTTTCAAATTCCAGGGCGGCGTTCTCGTGGCGGGCGACCGGCGCGCGACCGCGGGCAACACCGTCGTCTACGATCGCGCCGATAAAGTTCTGGAAATCGATCGGCATTCGATCATGGCCATCGCGGGAGTTCCGGCAACGGCTTGGGAAATGGCGCGTGTCCTTGAGCATTCTTTCCAGTTTTTCCGGCGCACTCAACTGCAGGAAATGAGCGTGGACGGAAAAGTGCGCGCGCTCTCGAAATTGCTCCGCGATAATTTCGGGTTCGTCCTCCAGGGCGTCGGCGTCGTCGTGCCGATCTTCGCGACCTACGATGAGAACTCCGAGCCATCGGCGAGACTTTATTTTTACGACGCGATGGGAGCGCAATTTGAGGTCGCGGATTACGCGGCCACCGGCTCCGGTTCCCCGGCCGTGCGCGGCATTCTCCATTACGAAAACAATTGGGGGAAAAAGCAGCTCGCGAAATTGAGCGAAGACGAAGCGGTCACAGTCGCCCTGCGCGCGCTCGACACCGCGGCGGAATCGGACACGGCGACGGGCGGGGTGGATCGAAACGCGAAAATTTTTCCGGTAATCAAAATCGTTTCGCGCGACGGCATCACGACGTTGCCCGAGAAAAAAATCGCGGCGGTCTTCAAACGGAGCGTGGCATGATCGAAGAGCCATATCGTTGGGTGGAAGCGATCGCGAACCGCGCGGAATACATCGAGACGCAGCTGGCCAGCGGCAGCCCGATCGTGGCGCTGGGTTATCGCGACGGGATCCTTTTCCTCACCCTCGGGAAAACGCGGCAGAAACTTTTCGAGATTTACGATCGCATCGCGTTGGGCGCGATCGGACATCCAGGCGATATCGAGCGGCTCCGGATGGCGGCGATCGAGCTGGCGAGCACGGAAGGATTCACGCGCTCGGCGGCGGACGTGTCGTTGCGGCGGCTCGCGCATTATTCGCTCAGCCCGGTTTTGAAAACGGCGTTCGAACAAGTTTACGGCGCGCCCTACCTGGCGCGACTTTTGTTCGCAGAGATCGGCGCGAAACAGGAAAACGATTTGTTTCTGCGCCTGGATTACGACGGCGCAATCGCGACCAACAACGCAACGTTTGCGCAGACCCGGCAGGATTTCGGCGCCCTCAGCGGGACAAAGCAGTCGACGGAGTTGATGGAAAAATATCTAGCCGCCGAGCATTCGGCCGGCGCCACGTTTGAACGGGCGTTGAGGCTGAGTCTCGACGCCTGGACAGTCGGGCGTCTCGCGCTCGGCGATGACGGCGTGAACGAATTGCCGGCGCGCGACAAGATTGTCGCCGAACGAAAGGAACGATTGCGCGCAGCCGGAATCGAAGCGGCAGTCTTGGATCGTGGCGACCGCAGCGCGATCCGCTACCGAACATTAAATGAGACAGAGATTCGATCGGCACTCGGGGAGTAACAGGGATTTATGTGGGGGCGGCGTCGGCGCACAGGGACACGCGAACGATCGGGCCTGGCCTGGATCGGACTGCTGCTCATGGCCGTCTCATTCATTTGGCTTCAGGTCACGGCGATCCCGCGGTCGCTGACTCGCCTCGAGCCGGCACCGCCGCAGAACGCGCCGTTCGCGCTCGTCGTGATTGACGCCGGACACGGCGGACAGGATTCCGGAACGATCAAAAATGGGATGGTCGAAAAAGATGTCACGCTCGACGTCGCGCATCGCGTCGAGCGTCTGCTCCAGGAACGGGGGCTCGTCGTCGCCCTGACCCGCGCCGACGATATGTACGTTTCGCTGCAGGATCGCTCGACGATGGCGAACAACCAGCCGGAATCTGTTTTCGTGAGCATTCATTTCGACGACGCGGGGCGCACGGCGGCGAATGGCGTCGAGACCTATTACGCCGCGCATCCGATTTCGTTTCCGGAGCGGGTCGCTTCGTGGCTGCCATTCCTGCAGCGGACATCCTCGGAGCCGCCAAATCTAGAGAGCCAGAGCCTCGCGACTTCGATCCAGGAATCGCTCGTCGCGCGGACGCAGGCCGCAAATCGCGGGACACGGCCCCAACAGTTCTACGTGATTGCCAACGTGCGACATCCGGCCGTGCTCGTGGAGGGCGGCTTCCTGACCAACAAAGATGAAGCAGTGAAGCTCGCGAACACCGATTACCGCGAACAAATGGCGATCGGGATCGCGGAGGGAATTTTGCAATACCGCGATGCGCTTCTCGGAAAAGAGACACCGATGGCAGTAGATCTTCCGGCGCGATGAATACCAGGATCGCAGGGGCGTCCAAGATCCGGGTCTCGATGAATCGAAAACTGTTGGTTACCGCCCTGATTTTTTTCGCCGGCTGGTCTCTGGCCTGGGCCGATCCGGCGGTCCAATCCGCGCAGCAAAAACTAAAGGACGAAGGTTTTTATTACGGCGACATCAACGGCCAGAAGGACGCGGATACCACAGCGGCGATTCGCCGTTACCAGATCCGCAACGGCCTTCAGATTAACGGCGAGCTGAACGCGGAGACGTTGCGTTCGCTCGGACTCAGTTCGAAACCGGCATCGACTCCCGCACCTCGTCCTCGGAACACGCCCGGACCACCGCCGCCCGATTATGTGAATCCAACGCCCGCGCCGAGAACGACGCCGGCGCCGCGACTGCAAGAAGACGACGAGAACGCGCCAGAACCACCGCCGCCACCACGCGTCCAGAGCACGAGTATTTTCGGCGGCACGCCGTACGAAGCCGCGCCGCCGCAGGTCCAGCAAGACATCGTTGCGCGCGCGCAAATGCGCCTGACGCGACTCGGGTATTACCGCGAACCGATCGATGGACTCTATGGCCCCGCCATGAATTTCGCCCTGCGAAATTATCAGGCGCGTTTCGGCCTGGAGCCGAGCGGACGGTTCGACGTGGAAACGCTCGCGTCGCTAAGCCTGCTGCCGGAACAACGCGTGACCGGCCCGCGCCGATTTCACCGGCGTTTCTGGGAACCGCGCGAACCGATTTACCTTCCGCGCTAATTCAACGGCGCGACTTTTTTTTCGTTCTCGAAATCGACCGACTGCAACTCGCAGACAACGCTGCCGATGAAAACCTGCGCTTCGATTCTTAGCAGGAGCCGGTCGGGATCGTCGGAGAGCCAGGCGGTCGCGCGGCGAAATTTCCGGTGGGGCTGGAGCTCGCCGTTCTTGATCCGGTTCAACTGCAAATCGAATTTGATCGCGTTGTAGGTCCCGGCGGGAACGGTGATCCGCTCGCGGCCCTCGACGGTGACGGTAGCGAGATACGGCGCCGTCGCGGAATAAACAACGATCCGCTGGACGCTCCGGTCCTGAAGCGACTGACTGCGCAAATAAAGCATCGCCGACTGCAGATCGAACAAGCGCGGGAAATCGAAACGACGAACCTTCGTTTCGTTGCGCGGCGTTTCCGTCACCTTCGAAACGACGCCCGCCGAATTGAACGTCAGATCGGTGATGATTTTTGCACCGCGATCGTTTTCAACTTGTCGGACGGAAATCGGACGCAGCGTCGAAGCGTCCACGAGGGAAGTGCCGGTCGCATCAAATTTCCACAGCGTCCGGGCGAGACCAGTGGTTCGCGTGGTGAGATCGAGCTGGAGACGATTGCCGCCGGCCTTATCCAGTTTGATTTCCGCGGTCGCGCACGGAAATCCGCTCCAGCCGAATCCGTAACGGGAATGCATCGGCCGGGGATTGGGGAACACTGGCGGCGAAGAGGCGGTGACGGTCGATTCCCACAGAGCCGCGGCAAACGTGCTGACAATCGAAAGGAACGAAGCCAGCAACACTGCAAATCGCGGAATCGTTTTCACTGAGAACGGCGGAAAGAAAAAACACGCGGGATTGCCGCGTGTTTTCTCGCCGAAAATTTTAGAGACGGGTTACGGCTTCTTTGGGGTAGTGGCCGGCGCAGTCGTCGTCGCGGCGGCCGGACTCGTGGCGGGTTTCTCCGTCGTGGTCGTGACCGGTTTCTTGTTCAACGCGGTAATGATGTCGGTCGTAAAATCCATGTTGTCCTTCGAATAAAGAACGACGTTCACGCCGTTCATGCTCGGGCCGGTCTTATCGAAGACGAGATCGTAGTTGCTGGATTTAACGCGTTCCATGATCACGTCCGTGATTTCTTTCACGATGTTCTCGCGCATCCGCATCGCCTGTTCCTGCAACTGGCGTTCGCGGGTCTGGCGGAACTCGTTGATTTCGCGCTCCATGTTCTTGATGTTCGCGATCTTGTCGTCACGATCCTTGGCCATGGACGTTTTCTTGTCCGCGCTCAGGGCCGGCGAATCGAGCTGCTGGTTAAGCTTGTTGATTTCGTCGAGGGCCTTCTTGTAGTTCTCCGCGCGATCGTCGTATTCCTTTTTCGCCGCGTCCTTGGCTTCGTTGATTTTTTTCTCGGAGTCCTTGGTTTTGTTGTACTCCTTGAACGCGCGGTTCATGTCGACAGTGCCGACTTTAAGAGTGCCTTGAGCATAGCCGGCGGCAGGAAGAACCAGGGCCGCCGCCGCCGTGAGAAGAAGAAACTTTTTCATAGGAAAGGTGTTACAGGTCGCAGAGGAGGGGTTAGACTGCAACCCCCTTTCTTCGTTCAAAATTGGTAGCCGACGTTGAAGTTGAACTTCCCGCTACCGGCGTCTTTATACGGCCCTTTCTCGATCGGGATGCCGTAATCGATCCGCAACGGCCCGATGGGAAGATCGAGGCGCAAACCGATGCCGACGTCGTCCACGTAGTCCTTCGTGTCGAAATCCCAGGCCCTACGGTTCACGAAACCGCCGTCGAAAAAGACGGCGAAGCGCGCTTTCTCGATGATCGGCATCGTGTATTCAATTGTGAAGGCCGCCATGCTCTGGCCGCCCAAGGGCTCTCCGTTGATATCGCGCGGACTTACATCGCGGAAACTAAAACCGCGCAAGTCGTTTGAACCACCGAGGAACAATCGGTCGTAAATATGGACGAACGTGCCGTCGCCCCAGGTGTCCACGGATGCGGCGGATCCGCTCAACAACAGAATCGAATCCTTATAGAGGCGGAAATATTGCCGCGCCTCGAGCGTGACACCGACGATCTGCTCGTTGCCGCCGAGAAATCCGCCGGCCACGTACGGAGTGAAGGTGACCCGATGGCCAGTGCGGGTGAGAAACGGATTGTCACGCGTGTCGTTCGCGATCCCGAGCGTGATCTGGCTCTTGGTCGTTGTTCCTTGTTCGATCAAGATCTGGCTCGAGGCGGCGGGCGAAATGTTGAACAGCTCGACGTCCTCCAGCCGGTATCCGAGACTCACCGCCGTAAACGGAGCGACCTGTGTCCGGAGCTCGGTCGAGAAACCGTAATTGCGTTGCGTGTAGATGTTGCTGAGATAATCCGCTTCCCGGTAATAGAGTTCGCCACCGAGCGAAAGCCGGCGATCCAGGAAGTACGGTTCGGTCAGGGACAACGTGACGTCTTTGCGCGTATTGCCGTACTGAATTCGGAATCGGAATTTTTGGCCAGCGCCGGTAAAGCTGGGCCAGTTCAAAAGGTCGAAATTTCCCTGTGTCATTTCGACGAAGCCGACCAGCTGATCGATCGTGCTGAAACCAGCGCCGAAGTTCAGTGAGCCGGTCCGTTTTTCCTGCACCTGGATCGTCAGGTCTTTTCGTCCCGGCACCCCAGTGTCTTCCGGAAAGGTCTCGACCTTTTCAAAGTAACCCAGGTTATCGAGCCGCTTCTTTGTCGTTTCGACGCGGACGCTGTTCAGAATGTCGCCGGGCGCGATCAGGACTTCGCGGCGGATGACCTTGTCCTTGGTCCGTGTGTTGCCGACGATGTTGATTCTCTGGACGAAGGCCGGCCCGCCTTCCTGGATGTCATAGTGGACGTCGATCCGGCCATCGCCCGCCGGGATGCCCTGTGGCGTAACCTGCAGGTCGACGTAGCCGCCGGTGCCGTAGGCGTCCGCGATTTTCTTCGAATCCTCACGAATTTGTTTTGGCGAATAAACTCCGCCCTCTTTCATCTTGAGGAGAGCGCGGACTTTCGCTTCGGGCGCCGCTTTCGTACCGGTGATCCGAATCTTGCCGACGTGATAAATCGGTCCTTCCTGGAGCACGATCACGATCGTCATCTTGCCGTTCTTTCGTTCGCGCCGGACTTCCTTCACCTCCACGTCGATGTAGCCGTGGTCCTGGTAATATTCTTTGATCGCGTTCACGTCCTGCTCGAGCTGGGTCTCGTCGAGCCGGCCGGATTTATCGATGAAGGAATAAAATGTTTTGCCCTTCGTCTTCATCTGCTTGCGCAAAACTTTGTCAGGAAATTTCGTGTTCCCTTCGAAACGAACCGCGCTCACCGCGCCTTTGGCTCCTTCCTGAATCGTGTAGACAACGCGCGACGTTCCGTGCTCTTCGTTGGTCTCCACGTTGTATTTCACCTCTACGTCCGTGAAACCTTTGGCCTGGTAAGCCTCGATGATTTTGTCGCGCGCCTTCTGCAATTCCTCTTCGCTCAACGGCCCATTGATTTTGAGCTCGATCTTTTTTCGCAGGGTCTTGGCAGGGATACGGGTGGCGCCTTCGATTTCGATCTCGTTAACCAGCGAGCGCGTTTGTAGCACCACCATTACTTTCACGGCGTTGCCTTCGGCCTGTCCGAAGATGCGAACATTTTGCACCTGGTTGGTTTTGTAGAGCGCTTTGATGTCCTGCTCGACCAGCGATTCAGAATAAGGCTGTCCCGGTTTCGTCCGCATCTGGGCGAGGATCTTGTCCTTCGAAACCGTCTGCGGCCCGACGTACTGAATTTCGATCGACTTGATGAGCGGCGGTCCCTGTTGCTCCGGCGGCGCGCTTTGCGCCCGAAGCGACGCGGTCGCCACGAACATCAAAAATATGGCGAGTCGAGCAACCCAGCTGCGCCCGCTAATTAAACCGAGAAATAGCTTCATAACGTCAAAAGTCCCCTGGCGTCCTTCGTCCCTGACGCGGCGCGGGTGGTATTGATGGTGAATAACCTGGGCATCGTCAAGGCAGGATTTCAGGTCGCGCCTGGGCGCTGGTCGGAGAAGAACGCACTGCCCGGCGCTAATTCAAGAGCTCGTACCAATTATTCCGCCGCCGGGGCTCGTAACCGGCCTCGCGGATCAATGCCTCGATTTGCGCCGCATCCAGGCGAAAAGTCGTGCCGGCGCTGCTCACGACGTTCTCCTCCATCATTACCGAACCAAAGTCGTTCGCGCCATACTTCAGCGCCACCTGCCCGATGTCCGGCCCTTGCGTCACCCACGAGCTTTGCACGTTCGGGAAGTTGTCCAAAAAAATCCGGGCCAGCGCCTGCGTCCGCAAATATTCCACCACGCCGGTTCGATGCGGAACTTTCAGGACGGCGTTGTCCGGCTGGAACGTCCAGCAGATAAACGCGGTGAACCCGCCGCTCTTGTCCTGTTGCTCGCGCAAACGCCGCAGATGTTCGATCCGGTCTTCGATCGTCTCGACATGGCCGAACATCATCGTCGCGCTCGATTTCAATCCGAGTTCGTGCGCGACTTGCATCACTTCGAGCCACGCGTCCGAATTGCATTTCAACGGCGCGATGCGATTGCGGACGCTATCCACCAAAATTTCTCCGCCGCCGCCGGGAACCGATCCGAGCCCCGCTTCTTTGAATTCGGAAATCACCTTTCGCAGCGGCATTCCGAACAGCTCCGCGAAATGCTGCAGCTCCGGCGGACTGAATCCATGAATGTTAATGTGCGGATACTTTTCGCGGATGTGCCGGAGCAGATCGAGATACCAATCGAACGATAACTTCGGATGGTGCCCGCCCTGCATCAGGATTTGAACCCCGCCCGCCGCGGAAAGTTCGTCCAGTTTCTGGTCGAGCTGTTCGCGGCTCAAGACGTAGTGGTCCGCGTCTTTTTCCGTTCGGTAAAACGCGCAGAACTTGCAGTAAACGTTGCAGACGTTCGTGTAATTAATATTGCGATCGATGATGTAAGTCACGATCTCGCGCCCGTGGCCGTCGTAACTTTTTGCTTTCGCCAAATCCCGGCGCGCGTTCGCGAGCTGACCCAATTCCGCGAGCGGCCGCCGATAAATTTCCAGCGCTTCCTCCGGCGAAATCCGTTCGCCCGCCAGGATCTTATCCGTCAACGACGTTTCCGATAATGCGACCACGGTTGTAATCTAGCTGACGCGCCGCCATTCTGCACGCCTCAACGAGCATGAAACCACGGGTCGCGATCATCGGCGCTGGCGTCTCCGGCCTGACGTGCGGCGTTGTTCTGGCCGACGCCGGCTTCGACACGGCGATTTTCGCGGCTGAACCGCCAGCCCAGACGACTTCCGCAGTCGCCGCGGCGATGTGGTTCCCGTACGACGCCGAGCCGCTCGACAAAGTCATCGCCTGGGCTTTGCAGAGTTACGAAGTGTTTCGTGAATTGAGCTGTGATCCGGCGAGCGGCGTTTCGTTGATCGAGCTCCGCACTTTTTCTCGCGGCGCCGAGCTGCCGATTCCGTCATGGGCTGCCGGCTTCAACGCGCGATCCATCAGCCAAACCGAGTTCGTGATGACCGTGCCGCTCAGCGACAGTTCAATTTATCTCGATTATCTCCAAAAGCGTTTCTTAGCCGCCGGCGGGAAGCTGACGACAGGCGTGCGGTTCGCGAGACCTGATGAAGTCAGCCCAGCGTTCGACGTTATCCTCAACTGCGCCGGGATCGGCGCGCGTGCGCTCGTCGACGATCGCGATCTTGAACCGCATCGCGGCCAGGTCGTGCTTGTGAAAAAACTGGATCTTCCCGGCGCCGTTGTCTGCGATGACGCGCCGCTCATGTACGCGATTCCGCGCGCGAACGATTGCGTCTTCGGCGGAACGAACGAGCAGAGCGACAATCTCGCGCCGGATCACGCAACGACGGCCGCGATCGTTTCCGAATGCTGCGCGACGCTAAGGATCACGCCGCCGCTGATCATCGCGACGCGCGTCGGCCATCGACCGTTTCGAAAATCCGGCGTCCGCCTCGAGCTCGATCGGATGGCGGACGGTCGCCCGCTCATTCACAACTACGGGCACGGCGGCTCCGGGTTCACCCTCTCATGGGGTTGCGCGGAAACTGCACTTAGCTACGTCAACTCGATCGCTTGAAACGAACTGATGACGTCGTCCGGGCCTTTGTCCTTGAAGAAGCATTCGTAGAAGCCCGGGCCAAGATCCCAGTGATCGCCCTTGTAATATTCGTCGCGATAAAATCGCCAGACGCCGCTGACGACGATGAGGGCACTGATCCGATCATTCCAGAAATCGCCGAGGTAATGAAAGCTGAGATTCGTGCGGGCAAAAGCCCCCTTAAAGCCGACGTGATCGTAAATGACCACCTCCGGTAATCTCGCGTCATGCGAGATAGCGGGTCCGCCGGTCTCGCTCGCGCATATGTGGTAACTCAGGGGCCCGCACTTCCATTTAGTGTCAACGACACAGCCATTGTCTGGCGACAGCTCGGTTTTCGAAGATATTTTGCTCATAAGGGCAAGAAGAGTTGACCAGACCCAGGGCGCGATGTCGAGGAGATGTTCTCGGAAAACTTAGATCCGATGCTCGCGACTGTCGGAGCGAAGCCGGATTGTTTTGTTCTTCAAATCGTGCGAGGCCCGGATCCATCGAACCGTTCGGCTTTTCGCGCGCATCAGGATCGAATAAGTCGTCGCACTGGCGCCTTGCGTGCGCACGCCGCGTAACATCGCGCTGTCGCTGATTCCGGTTGCGCAAAAGATGATGTTCTTGCCGTTCGCCAGATCATCCGCGAAAAAAACGCGGCCGAGATCGGCCTTGTGTCCGCCAGCGATGAGGGCTTTGCGTTCCTTGTCGTCGCGCGGCCACATCACGCATTGCATATCGCCGCCGAGACATTTAATACCCGCTGCGGCCAGGACCGCTTCCGGCGCGCCGCCGATACCCATGTAAAGATCAATGCCGCTATCCGGAATCGCGGGCGCCATGGCCGCGGCGATGTCACCGTCCCCGATCATTCGCAACGAAGCGCCGACGCGCCGGATTTGTTCCACCATTTCCTTGTGGCGCGGGCGGTCGAGCATCATTACCACCACATCCTGGACGCGTTTGTTCAGGCATTGCGCGACGACGCTGAGCGTTTCTTCGATCGGGCTCTCGATCCGCAACATGTCGATCCCCTTGATCTGCATGTGCTCGAGCACTTTTGGACCGTAGGAAAGTTTCGTCATGTAGAACGACGGAATGTCGCGGAGGGCGACCTTCACGCCTTGCTCGGGACTCGCCGCCGCGATGCAACTGATCGAGTTCGGCGCGCCTTTGGAGATGTTGGTCGTGCCGTCGATCGGATCGATCGCAATATCGAACTGCGGCGTTCCCGGCAGCCAGGTGCCGAGTTGTTCGCCTTTGAAAATTCCGGGCGCCTCGTCCTTGATCCCCTCGCCGATGACGACTTCGCCGCAAATGTTCATGAGATCGAACATGCCGCGCATGGCGTCGCATGCCGCCGCGTCCGCCGCTTCCTTGTCGCCGCGGCCGAGCCAGGAAAGCGAATTCAACGCCGCCGCTTCGGTCGCGCGGACGAAATCGAATTCGATGATCCGCTCGATGTCGTGGTAACTTTGTGGTCGCAGTTTCACCGGGGACATTGTGCATTCGGGCACGAGTTCGGCAAGATCAGGAGCAGGATCAAGATCATGAGCAGGAATTTCTAATTGCCGGGCGGCTTCGGTTTCGCAGGGACGTCGGCCGGCGCCACATCGTACTCCGGTTTCGACGCACCCATCAGCCAGCGATCGAACCAACCGAGAATATGTTGCAGCCGTTCGATCCGATGCCACGGCTGCCCCGCGCGCGACAACTCATGCGTCTCGTTCGGAAACTTCACCATCACCGTCGGGATTTTCCGGAACTTCAACGCGCGAAACATTTGTTCGCCGCCCGCACCGGACGGCGTGCGCGTGTCGGTCTCGCCGAGGATGAACATCATCGGCGTCTTCACATCATTAATATAAGTGATCGGCGAGCGCGCCTTGAAATCTTCGGGGTCCTGGAACGGCGGCGCCTTGAACCAGCGCGGTTGGAACAACGTGAAGTCCGCCGTGTACCACCAATCGGTCCAGCTCGCGATATCTCGTTGCGCGACCGCCGCTGCAAAACGCGTCGTGTGCCCGACGACCCAGTTCGTCAGCAACCCGCCGCCGCTGCCTCCCGTCACGCCGAGCTTCTTGTCGTCGACGAACCCGCGCTTGATCGTTTCGTCCACGCCGGCCATCAGGTCTTTGAAATCGTCGCCGGGATAATGGTACTGGATTACGTTCCCAAATTCCTGGCCGTAACTCGTGCTCCCGCGCGGGTTCGGATAAAGCACGATGTAACCTTTCGCCGCCATCCATTGGAACTCGTGGTCGAAAACGAAACCGTAGGCCGTGTGCGGTCCGCCATGAATGTTCAGGATAAGCGGATATTTTTTCGCCTTATCAAAACCCGGCGGCCGTTGCAGCCACGCCTGGATCGTTTTTCCATCGAAACTCTGGTAACGAATTTCTTCCGGCTCGGTGAGGTTGAGCTGTGCGAAGAGCTCGTCGTTTACGTGCGTCAACTGCCGGGCTTCGCCGCCCGTGCGATCGAGCCAGAAAAGATCGCCGATTCGCGTCGGCGTCGAAGCGAGATACACGAGATGCGATGCGTCCGGCGCGGCGCGGAAACGCAGGACAGCCTGATCGCCTTTCGTGATTTCGGTCATCGCGCCCGTCGCCGCGTCGAACACGCCGAGATTCGTGCGGCCTTCGCGCGAAAAATTTTCGACAATGCCTTTACCGTCCGCTGTCCAGATCGGGCGGTTCCCGCCACCGGCGCGCGGCGCCCCGTTATCACCGAAAACGCTGCTGCCGACGTCGAAGTCGAATTTCTCCGTGAGATTGCGCGGCTTTGCGTCCTTCACTAAATCCATGACCCACAAATCCGGTTGGGTGTAGGAATTTACCGGCTGCTCAACTGAGGCGGTAAACGAAATCTGTTTTCCATCCGGGCTCAGCGCCATCGCTCCGAAATCCAGGTCGACGGTGCTGATCTTTGTCGGCTCTCCGCCATTCGGCGAAATCGACCACAGCTCCGTCTTCGACGTGTCGTAGTAGGGCTCGTCGCTATGAAGCGTGGTGAAATAAATCTGCGCGCCGTCTTTGGACCAGAGCGCATCCTCTTCACTGAATCTTCCGCGCGTGAGTTGCTTCGGCTGGACTTTTTCCTCCGAATTATGCGGCGCGGTCACGACCCACAAATGCGCCGGCCGCTTGAAATCGAGATAGCCTTCGTCGTTCGAGCGATAGACCGCGCGCGTAATGACGTGGATATCGCTCTCGCGTTCGTCGTCTGCCTTTTTCGCCGTTTCCTCTGTCGCCGGCGAAGCGGAGGGCGATGCATTCGCCGCGCGTTTCTGTTCCTCTTCCTTTCGCTTTTTCTTTTCCGCTTTCTCCAGGTCTTCCGGATTCGACGTGCTGCTGAACACGATCAGCTTTCCGTCCGGCGACCATTTCGGATCGCCGGCGCCTTTGGGCAGACTCGTGAAGCTGAACGCATCGCCGCCCGCCATCGAAAGAAGGCAAAGCTGCGGCGGCTCCGGTTTCCCGTCTTTCTCAGTCGAACGGGTGAAGGCGAGATATTTCCCGTCCGGCGACCAGCGCGGCGAAGAATCGCGATCGCCGCTGCTGAGCCGGTGCGGCGCTTCGCTGCCGGAGGTCGAGACCATCCAGATAGAGGTGTTGTAGCCTTCCTTTTTTTCGTTCACCGTCACGCGCACGAATGCGACGCGGCTCCCATCCGGCGATACCTGGGCGTCGCCGACCCAGACAAAATCGAAAAGGTCTTTCTCCGTGATGTTACGTTTGTCTGCGGCCTGGAGATGGACGACCGCAGCGAGACAGAAACCGATGAGCAGATAAAATCGCGAAAGCATGGCGTGTGATGCTGCGCGCAACCGCGCCACCCGGCAAGTTTTTCTCCGTTGCCGATTACTTGGGCGGACTTTTCTTGAAACTGTAATCGGTCAACTCAGAGCCGTACTTAAGCTGGCCGCCCACAGTCTCCGTCTTTACCAGCCCAACTCCATCCGCATACCACGCAGTCTTCGTCAACAATCCACCGCCGTTGGTTACTTCGCTAACGACCTTCATCGCGCGAAATTTTCCTGCCGGCACCGTCACGGTCTCGACGCCGACAACGCGACTGGCTTCACGGTGGTCCACCAAAGTTGGATCTTGTCCCGACCATTCCCATTTTTGGCCGACGACGAGCGGATTCGGCAAATACTGCTTCGGCGGGTCGTAAGAGGCCTGAAGTCCTTCGTGCTCCGGATAGTTGTCGCCGTGAAAAAGGATCCAACCATCGGCCTTCGAAAAGACCTTCAGAATTTTCACGCCGGAGAGAACTTCGACCGTGTAGCGAACAAGTCCGCCTGCGTGCGGCTCTTCGCTCTGGACCTTCCAGGTGTACCCGCCCGCTTCGGTGTTGCGATAGGTCCAGGTGTCACCCACGCGCAACGGAAAGTAATCCGCGGCCGGTTCGGGTTTGGATGGTGATTTAGATTTTGCCTTGGGCTTCGCCGCGGTGGCACTTTGCAAAAACAAACTCACGATCACGAGCGCGCACATTCCTCGGGCTGAAATCATAGGGTTCTTTCTGCTCTTGCTACTCGCGCGGCCGCGCAAACGATACCGGAAATACGCGATTATCGGGCGGCGTGTTATGCATGGTTCCTTCCCAGCGGATGTCGTTCGCCGAATCATTGAGCTTCAGTTCGATCCGCGCCGACAGTCGATCGCGCGTGTATTCATCCAGCAACAGTTTGCCTTTGGGGTTCCGGCCTTCCAGTCGGAGCACCAGGTTCCGATTGGTCGCCAGGAAGTAAGTGCCGGTAACACGGCCGCTCGGGTCGAAATGAAGTTGAAAGCTGGCTTCATAAGGGCCGACTGTGCCTTGATAAGAATAATCGCCGGACGCGCCGCTGCTTTCCGAAGCCGGTGTCGGCGACGCGGCCGATGTGACCATAACCGATCGCTCAAAATAAACCGGAAGAACGCGGTTATCCGGAGGTGTGTTCCGCATCGTCCCTTCCCATCGGAGCAGCGTCGCCGTCTCGACGACAAGACTAACCTCGATGTGGGCCGTGAGCTTTTCGCCTGTGTATTCGTCGAGGAACATTTTCCCTTTCGGATGACGGCCCTCGAGTCGATAAGTCGCGCCGCCTTGCGAGTAGGTGCCCACGACGTGGCCACCCGGCTCAAAGCGGAAGCGGAAGGTAGCCTCTTTGGCGCCCACTTTTCCGATGAAGACATGTTCGCGAGGCGTTTCGTTGATCGCCGCCGGCGATGATGTCACGCCCGGGGCCGATGAAATGTTCGGACTGGAAGATGTGATCGCCGGTGGCGGATTGGTCGTACTCGGCGCGGGCGCTGGAGTTTCCGACCGTGGCGGAATCGAAACTTCGGCTCGCGCGGGCGCAGGTGTCGTCTCCTGCCGCACAATCGTCTCGGGACGTGTTCGGGTTTGGAAAAACCACGCCGCTATTCCTGCGATCGCGATGAGTAGAACAACGATCGCAATAGGAAGAGCGCGGGAGGGCTTTTGCGCAGCGCTCACCGCAGCTGGCAAGGGCGGGATCACGGGCGGCGGCGTTTCCTTTGGCGGATCGACAACGCGATGAATTCCCGCGATCAACCGATCCGCGTGATGATGAAAATCAATTCCGGTATCGAGTGCGAGGCCGTTACGAAACGCGAGTCCTTCGAGTTCCGGCGGCAGGTTCTTCGCCTCGGGCATCGGCGTGTTATTGACCAGCACGGGGATGATCGCGATACCGCTCTCCAACGCGCTCGCCACTTCAAGACGGACGAAGTCCGTCGGGTCGTCGATGCGTCTGTTCGACAGCTCTTTCCCGCCCGTCCATTCCGGACCAATGATCGCCACGATGACTTTCGCGCGCTGCAGTGTTTGTTTGATGTGTTCGCGGAAATCGACGCCATACGGGATCGAATCGAAATCCATGAAGACGCTGCCTTTGCCGAACTCGGCCTGAAGCCGATCGTAAAGGCGCCCCGCAACGGGGCTGGAATCCTGCCGGCGATAGGAGATGGCGATCATCGACTCCTGAGACCCTCGTTCCTATCCGATCGCGGCGTCCTTCGTCAATCTTGCGGGCGCGATATTCCAACTATGGCAAAGGCAAAAGCGTCTTCACGCTAGTCGGCGTCCCGCGCGTACCAATCGACCTTGCGCGTGACCCACATCACGATGGCCAGCAGGATGAAGAGCGCCACGGTTCCCATGAGCAGCGCGTAATCCTGCTGCCGCAGCGTGATGTAGAGAAACGTATAAACGCCGATCAACCCGCCACCGATCATCAGCGTGCGCGCGCCGCCACCGAGGAAGTAGCTGCAATACCAGGTAATCAAACCGGTCGCAGCGAAAGTAGCGATCGCATAGGACGCGGTGAAGCCGATGAATTCCGACGCGGAGAGGAGCGCGAGATAGAAGAGACAGAGCGCGGCGCCCACCATCAGATACTGCAACGGGTGAATTTTCTGGCGTGCCGTGACTTCGAAAAGGAAAAAGGTTGTGAACACCAGGACGAAGAACAACACGCCGTATTTGATCGAGCGCTCAACGTAGCGATAGGCATCGAGGACCCGAAGAAACTGCGCGCCGAAAAGTGAGTTACTTACCGCGAGCGTAGTGAAACGTTCGTTCCCGACCCGGCTCGTCCAGCGCTGTGGATAATCGCGGCCGTAATAAGAAACCTTCCAGCTCGCGTCGAACCCATCGGCCCGCACATTCCGATCCGCGGGCAGAAACGCGCCGCGAAATCCCGGGTCGGGCCAGTTCGCCTTTAACGCGACGACATTCTGAACACCAAACGGCGCGAAGAAAATTCCACCGCTGCCGTTGAGATCGAGCGCAATCGAAAACGTCATCGGCGCCGCGATCGGCTGGTCGTTCGCGAGCGGCGCGGTGACTCCGGTCGTGTAACCCGGCAGTTGCGATCCCGGTTGCAGTTGAATTTTCTTCCCACCCCATTCGAGCATCAGACTTTCGCGCGTCCCGCGCAGATCGCTCACCGCCAGCGTCACCGCCGCGTCTTTCCAAAGCACGTCCTTCGGATCGATCTTCAACGCCGCCATGTCGGGCACGGGAAATTTTCCCGAGACGTTAATCATCCCGCGAAACACCGCCGCGTGATAAATGCCGCGATGCAATGTCTGGGTCTGGACATCGCCGGTGATCTCGAGCGTGTCCGGCAAAAAATAAGCGAACGCGACGGTCGTCTCCGCCACTTCGCGCGTCTCGACTCGGCCGTCGGGCAAGGTCACCGACCTAACGACTGTGCCGTGATGCAGGTAGGGCACCACGAGAACCGGTCCGATGATGTTCTGATCTTTTCCCCACGACGAGGTGATGTCGTCGACCGCTTCGTTGCGCCGCGCCAGGCGATCGTTCAAAACGCCCTGGATCATCAGCAGCGGAATGAGCATCACCAGAATCAGCGCGCCGACGCCGAACAATTTCAGCATCGTCAGGTGCCGTTTCTTGAAGAACGGCTGCGATTTTGGAAGCGGCGGCGGTGCGTCGGGCATGTGAGTGAAGGTTGCTAAAGTTCAGTTCGCTTGAGCAACAACAATACGCCCCGGCGGCGGAGGCTTGCGGAGAGAGTTGGACGGACTGGCCAAAACGTCGGGCTGCAATCGGCCCGCGTCTGCGCGACGGAAAGCGAGTAGGCGAATTGTCGTTCGCATTCGGCAAACAATACGCGAAGATGCGCAGGCTTAGGGAGTTGCGGCAGAAGAGTTGCTACGTAAAGAGCGCTTAACTCGGCCGTGGGCCGGGAAGCCGCTGATCATCTTGTGACACAAAAAACGCTCGTCCTTTTTCTGATTTGCACCGTCGCCACTTGGAGCGCAGCGCGCGCTGATGAAGAGACTCGCCAGGTCCAGGAGGAACTCCGGAAACGGCACCTGTTCTTTCGCGAGATCGACGGCAAATCCAGCGCGGAATTATCGCTCGCTCTAAAACAGTACCAGCAACGCCAGGGTTTCGCCCAGACGGGCCGAGCCGACGACATGACGCTCTACTCGTTAGGCATCGGCGAACCGCCTTCGCCTGCGGAAGGCGCCAGTGATCTTCCGGACGTTCCGGTGCTCAAGAGCGATGCCGCCATCCATGACGAATCGCGACCGAAAACCCCGCCCGCTCCGACAAAAGAACAGAACGCGGGCGACGTAGCCAAAGCCGAGATCCGTAATTTTCTCCGCCGCTACTTCGACGCCTGCCAGTCGCGGAACCCGGACGATGAGTTGGCCTTCTACGCCGACAAAGTCGAGTACTTCGACCACGGGGTCGTCGATCGGCCCTACATCAAAAACGAGCTGGCGGTTTACGACCAACGCTGGCCCAGCCGCAAGTATGACCTTGGGGATTCGCTCCAGGTCATTCGCACCGGAAATAATACCGTCGCGAAAATCCGTGTAAATTTCCAGGTCGCGAACGCCGAGCACAACCGCAATGCGAGCGGCCGCACCGACGACACGTTCAATCTGGTTAAGCGCGGCGGTTCACTCGAGATCGTGTCGATCAAAGAGGCGCGAGTTCGAAAGGTGTGGCGACATCGACGACGGCCGCCGAGTTTTCCGGCCGCTGTCGGCCGGACGATCCATCACGTGTATCGCAGCATTTTCCACTAGCGCAATTTGTCGCCCTCGCTTCGATAAACGATCAAGTCGTAATCGCTGGTCAGCGGAAATACACTGACGGCGTTGTCGGACCCGGCGCTGGCCGAGTTGGAATGGAGAACAACTCGCCAGAAGGAAGAATCCGTCGTCGGAATATTTTCGCGGCTGGTTCGTTCCGTCACAATATGTTCGTCGCCGAAGAGCAGGGGCCAGTTCTCACGCACCATCCAGCGATAGCCGCGCCGTTCGAGATAAAGCGCCACGCGAGTCGTCTGGCCGCCGGCCTGCCAATCGAAGTTCAGAAATTTCGGTTGGACCGGATCCAACTGCAGTGCGCGCTCGATCGCACCGGCGAAGCGTTCCTGCTCAGCCTGATCAGGAACCACGCCGCGGAAACGCCGCGCGTTCTGCCCAAAGGCGAAACCCACGATTGCGACGAGCGCGATCTTGCCAGCGAGAACAAAGCCGCCGCGCCTTTTCGAAATGTGTGGCTCGATCCAAATCGCGCACGTCACGGCGAACGTAAGGAGGACGGCGTAATAAATCGCGAAGTTGGAAAGCGAGTTATAATAGAAGAGCGGTCCCTCCTGGAAGCATCCCCAGAAGAGTGAGAGCGCGGTGGCGGCGATGATTATCAACCCGAGCCACCAACGAAACCGGAGTTCCTCTTTCAGTCCGTTCTTGTTCCGAAGAAGGACGGCGCTGAACACGATAACAAATCCCCAGAGCGCGTACGCCTTCCAATGCACTTTGAAAAATGAAATTACTCCGGCCCAATCGAAGTTCTCGAAGGCTGGGATCGGATTGTGATTCGGATAGGCGGAGTAAGCGCCGAACTGGAGGAAGTAGAGAATTGATTGCAGCAAACTCTTGCGCTCGCCGTAACCGTTTTCGAGGTGGTCGACGATCCGCCCGAGGTTGTTGGGGTGCGTGGTGACCAGGTTCACCAGAATCGGAAGAAGAAAGAGCGCGATCAGCCCTGCGGCCAGCCAATGCGGGCGCGGCGCATTTTGCCACGGCCATCGCGCGCCAGCGGATTCTGATCGGCGGGTTTGCCGAATCAGGCCCGCGTAAGCGAGAACCGACAACGGTCCGACGAACAGCAGCATGGAAACGTGGCCGTGAACGAGGAAACAACCGGCCAGTGCCATGACCGGCAGGTCTCTTGTTTCACCCGAAGCGACCGAAGCCGCCGCCACGAGAAAGCAGAGAAAAGGAAACGTCAGCAGGCAAGGCGGCCAAAGACAAAACAATCCGGGCCGTCCTGGAATGAATTCGTAGAATTTCCCAACCGCGCCGAAATGCCACGCCGCGAATAGGAGCGCGAAAGAGAAAAACCAAAACCGGCCCGCTTGAAGTCGCCGGCCCGCGATGAAGATGGCGGCGCTGAAGAAAAAAGCGCTCAAGGCGTAGAGTGCCATCAGTTGTCCATTGAACGGCGACGGCACCAGATGGGTGTCCGCAAACAAAATCTCGCCCCAGGCAAAGACGTAGAGAAACGCCGGCCCCGGATGATGAAAACCGTAGCGCGAATATTGGCCGACCGTTTCGCGAAAATGTTTCGCCTTGATGATTTGGAGGGAGTCCGCGGCGTAATCGTCGGTCTCGTATTGGCGGCTATGGAAGATCAGCTGCGAGTTATTGAGGAGCACTGCGGCGAAAAGGACGAGGGCGATGACCCAGGTACGTTGCCACGGGGACGGCTTGGCAGGCGTGGTTATCATCTCAAGGCGCTAAAATTTATTTCGCCGGCGAGGGCGTAAGCTTGGTCGCGTCGCAGATCGATCGCCCATGCTCGAAGCGTGGCCCCGCCCGCCGGGACGGTGGCGATCAAGGGCCACGAAAAACCCGCGCCGGAAACGGAATTTGCGGAGCGCGGCTGCAATTCAACTACCCAGCGTGGCTCCCAACCAGCAGCGGTCTGCCATCCAGCCACTACGCAATCGGCCGGCCGGTTTTCACCCGGTACCCTGGCCCAACCTTTTACCCAAAAGCGCCCGTTCCCATCGGGCACCGCTTGTTCGAGTACGCCCGCGCCGTCAACGTCGCGAGTCGGAGCCGCGTTCACAGCTCCGGCGAGCGTTTTGCTCACGAGCCGCGGTCGAAACGCATCATGTTCGGCGAGCGTGTGAATGGTTTGCGCCGTGTCGGCGTAGGGCGACAACCAGGCAAGTTCGGGATTCTGCGGGAGCGCTTCAGCCCAGCGCAAAACGAGAAGCAAATGTCTGCGGTATTCGGTGTATTTTTTTAGGCGGCGCCGTTCCGCCGTAAAAGTCGACGTCCATAAGGAGGCGAGGACCAATGCACTCACGACCCCGAGCAGCGCTCCGCCGCGCTCGATGTTCGTGTAACCGCGTAACTGTTCATAAACGGCAAACGCCAGACCAGTGACCGCGATGTACAAGATGACGGTAAAGACCGTGTAGTGCGGACTCGTTGCCATCGCGAAAGTGAATCCAAGGCGCGCGACGGCCGTTATCGCGCCGGAGAACAACGCGTAGACGCCGAGAATCAGCCACGGGTAATGCGATTTCCACTCGCCCCGTTTTACAATCAGCCATGCCGCGACGACGGCGAGCGTTAGAAACATCAGAACGACGATGCCGCCAACCGTTGCTGGATTTGCGACCCTGAAAACCGAACCGAACCAGATGAAAACAAAATGGACGAGAGCGGCCCCATCTTTGAAGAACGAAGCGAGAGGCGGACTCAGCGGCGGATGCTGGTAGCCAATAAAGTAGGCGCCGATGGAAATCGCGGCGCCAAAGATGTACGCGAGACGCCAGACAAGCGTCGTCCGGAATGAGGTCGCAATGCCGGTTGCCACCGGGAACGCGAGCAGCCACACCAACATTCCATTGGCAAAGGTGTAAGTGCTGATCAGCGCGAGAACGGCGTTACAAATAGTCTTCGACGCAAGAGAGCGTCGCGACAGGTTGACGATGAGCGCAAAAATCAGTGCCAGGCCCGGCGTGAAAGTCTCCCACTGGAGATCGTTGAGCAGGTTCTCGTATTGCCGCGGTGAAAACAGAAACAGATTCATCGCCGCGAAAGCCAGCGAAGCCGCAGTCGCTGAGTGGATCGTGCGGCGAGCCAGCTGGGACAGGCCGATGGAAACGAGGCAGATCGCTTCGAGGGTCAGCCCGAGCGCGAGTTGAACATTCCAGCCCGCGAGTCGAAAGAGCGGCAGATAAATCAGTCGCGGAATCAGCTTTCGACTTTCGTTGTGCTGGCTGCATAGCTCCGCAAACGTGATTGTCCCGCGATACCACGACGCCAATTGCGCGCCGGGCGTGCTCCATTCGTCCCAAAATGGAAGCGGCACGCTATGCTTCCACACCACAAAAAATCCGAGCACAACTGGGAGCGCCCAAAGAACCGCGAAAAGTGTTTTTCGAAAATGGCGGGGCCAGAGTTTCTTCATCACAGCAATGCTTGCTGAAATGCTCCTCCTTGCCAATCGAGCGTTGAGTGCGATTAAGAAAACGTGCGCGAAGCAGCCGGGAAAATGAAAAGCGCGCGTTTGGCCTGTGCGCTCGTGGTCGTCGGGGCTTGGTTCTGCCTGTCGAACCATTGCGCACTCGGGTTGGCATCGGCCGCCCGCGAATTGCCGGCGCCACCGGAGACGGGCGGATGCCCGATGCATTCGTCGCCCGCGAAAAAGAAAGCCGCGTTAAAGATTCCCTGCTGCAAGGTGCTCCGCGCCGTCGTCGCGAAATGCGTCACGGCATCTCCAAGCCCAATCCCCGTTGTCGCGCCCTGCGATTATGCGACGACGATTTTTGTCCAACCAGAATCCACCTCGCTCGAGATAAGAGCTCTCGATACCGGCCCGCCAGATTATTTCAGTTTTGCTGAGTCCGTCCTGCAGGAGAGCATGCTGTCGCATGCGCCTCCCGTTTCCTGAATCGCTGTAGCCGCGGCGCGCCGTCGCCGCGTTCCGCATCTCGCGCCCGTCGCCCACGCGGTCGGGCGGTTCAATTCAGTTTTCAGGAAACAAAATAATGAGACCGATTTTATTCATAGCTGCCGCGATCGCGCTGATAGCGAACGCGGAAGCGGCTGAGACGAAATACACCTGCCTGATGCATCCGGAAGTAATGATGGATGCGCCCGGAGATTGCCCGAAGTGCGGGATGCCGCTCGTGCCGGTTAAGGCACAAGAGAGAAAACGTCCAACGCCCAACGTCCAACGTCCAACGCCGAATGAAGAAAAGACAGCGCAGCACGAGAGCCACGACATGCCGGCACACGCGATGACGATGGCGTCTTCGCTGAACATTGCGGAACCGATGAGCCGCGAAAGTTCGGGCTCGAGCTGGGTGCCGGATTCGACGCCGATCTACGGCCGCATGCTGATGTTCGGTGACGACATGCTGATGCTGCACGGCGCGATCTTTCCTCGCTACGTCAATGCCAATACGCGCCGCGGCGACGATCGGATCGACGCGCCGAACTGGTTCATGGCGATGTATTCGCATCCGTTCAACGAAAGCGCGCAGCTTGGTTTTCGCGGGATGATGAGCCTCGATCTCCTCACGGAAGGCGGTCGCGGTTATCCGCTTCTCTTTCAAACGGGCGAGACCTGGAATGGAAACGCTCTTCACGATCGGCAGCATCCGCATGATTTGTTCGATGAAATTTCGCTCAGCTATTCGCAAAAATTCGGCGCGAATTTTTCGGCGTATCTCTACGCCGGTTATCCCGGTGAACCGGCGCTCGGGCCGCCCGCATTCATGCATCGGCTCTCCGCGATGGATGATCCGGACGCGCCGTTGAGTCATCACTGGCAGGATTCGACGCACGTTACATTTGGAGTCGTTACCCTGGGATTGGTCTGGCGCGATTTCAAAATCGAGGGCTCCACTTTCAAAGGCCGCGAGCCCGACGAGCGGCGCTACGATTTCGATTCGCCGAAATTGGATTCGTTTAGCGGCCGAATTTCATGGAACCCGACGAAGGATCTCACGCTCCAAATTTCGCATGGCTACCTGCACAGCCCCGAAGAACTGGAGCCGGAGGCGAACCGCCACCGCACCACCGCATCGCTGATCTATAATAGAGCGCTCGGTCGCGATTCGAACTGGTCCAGCTCCATCGTCTGGGGACAAAACCACGACAGCGGCGACGGCAAGACGCAGTCGATCCTCCTCGAGACAAATTATCAGCGCGGACGCGACACGTTTTACGCGCGCTTCGAGCATGTTGAGAAACCCGGGCACGAACTCGTTCTGGATCCCGTCGATGAAGCGCGCGTCTTCTCGATCAATGCGTGGACCGTCGGTTACGTCCGCGATTTATCGCATGGCAACGGAATCGATGTAGGGCTCGGCGGTCAGGTCACGATCAACGATGTCCCAGCCGATCTCGACCGCTATTACGGGAGCAACGTCCCGTTCTCGTTTCAGGTTTTCCTGCGCGTGCGTCCGTCACTCATGAAGTGACGAGATCACGACCTAGTAACGGTAATGCTCGGACTTGTACGGGCCTTCGACGGGCACACCGAGATACTCGGCCTGCTTCTGCGAAAGCTTCGTCAATTTCACGCCGATCTTTTGGAGATGCAGCCGCGCCACTTCTTCGTCGAGCTGTTTCGAGAGAACGTAGACACCCACTTTGTAAGTGTCGCGATTCTTCCAAAGATCGAGCTGCGCCAGGACCTGATTGGAAAACGAGTTCGACATCACGAAGCTCGGATGGCCCGTCGCGCAACCGAGGTTCACAAGCCGGCCTTCGGCCAGCATGAAAATTTCGTGACCATCGGGGAAAGTGTACTTGTCGACCTGCGGTTTGATGTTGGTCCGCTTCACGTCTTTGCGTTCGTTGAGCGGTTCGACCTGAATCTCGTTGTCGAAGTGACCGATGTTGCAAACGATCGCCTGGTCTTTCATCCGCTCCATGTGCTCGAGCGTGATGATGTCGACGTTGCCGGTCGTGCTCACGTAAATGTCGCCGCGGCCGAGCGTGTCTTCGACAGTCGTGACTTCGTAGCCTTCCATCGCCGCCTGAAGCGCGTTGATCGGATCGATCTCGGTGATGACGACTCGCGCGCCCTGGCCGCGCAATGATTGCGCGCAGCCTTTGCCCACATCGCCGTAACCGCAGATGACCGCGACTTTGCCCGCGATCATCACGTCGAGCGCGCGGTTCAATCCGTCGACGAGCGAATGGCGGCAGCCGTAAAGATTATCGAACTTAGATTTGGTAACCGAGTCGTTGACGTTAATCGCCGGAACGAGCAGCTGATTGTTTTGCTGCATCTTGTAAAGGCGATGCACGCCAGTCGTGGTCTCTTCGGAAACGCCGCGCCAATCCTTCACCAGCTCATGCCAGCGATAGGGATTCTCGCGCTGCACTTCGAGCAACAGATCCTTGATGACTTGTTCTTCTTTGCTGGCCGATTTCGATTTCGCCCAGTCGCCGCCTTCTTCCAGCTCGTAACCTTTGTGAATGAAGAGGGTCACGTCGCCGCCATCATCGACGACCAACTGTGGACCTTTGCCGTCCGGGAACGAGATCGCCTGGTTCGTGCACCACCAATATTCCTCCAGCGTCTCGCCTTTCCAGGCGAACACCGGCACCCCGGCCTTCGCGATTGCGGCCGCAGCGTGATCTTGTGTCGAAAAAATATTGCAGCTCGCCCAGCGCACCTGCGCACCCAACGCGACCAGCGTCTCGATCAAGACCGCCGTCTGGATCGTCATGTGCAAAGATCCGGTCACGCGCACGCCCTGAAGCGGCTTGCCCGGCGCGTACTTCTCGCGGATCGCCATTAACCCCGGCATCTCCTTTTCCGCGATCGCGATCTCTTTCCGTCCCCAGTCCGCGAGACTGAGATCCCGGACTTTGAAGTCTTGTTTCGTGATTTGTTGGGTAGTGGTGCTCATAAATTATTTCGCGGCTTTCTTCAGGGCGGCCGCTTTGTCGGTTTTTTCCCAGGTAATATCCGGGTCGTCTTTGCCGAAGTGGCCGTAGTTAGTGGTCTTCGAGTAAATTGGGCGAAGCAGATCGAGCTGCTTAATGATGTCGGCCGGCTTGAAGGAGAAGGTGCGATTAATTGCGCGCTCGATGGCTTCCTCATCAACGGTGTTCGTTCCAAACGTGTTGATGGCCATGCTCACCGGATCGGGATAACCGATCGCGTAGGCGAATTGGATTTCGCAGCGCGTCGCGAGCCCCGCGGCAACAACATTCTTAGCGACCCAACGCCCCATGTAAGCGGCGCTGCGATCGACTTTGCTCGGGTCCTTGCCGGAAAACGCACCGCCGCCGTGACGGCCCCAGCCGCCGTAGCTGTCGACGATAATCTTGCGCCCAGTCAAACCGGTGTCGCCCTGCGGACCGCCGATCACGAAGCGGCCGGTCGGATTGATGAGAAACTGCGTCGTGCCGTTGAGCATCGATTTCGGCAGGACTTTGCGAATGATTTTTTCGATGCAGAATTTTTCGATCTCGGCGTGACCGATGTCCTCGGTGTGCTGGGTCGAGATAACGACATTGGCAATGCCGACCGGTTTTCCGTTTTCGTAAATGACGGAGACTTGCGATTTCGCATCCGGCCGGAGCCATTCGGCTTTTCCGCTCTTGCGAATTCGCGTCAACTCGCGCCCGAGGCGATGGGCAAACATGATCGGCGCCGGCATGAGTTCCGGAGTGTCGTCACAGGCAAAACCGAACATCAGTCCCTGATCCCCCGCGCCCTGTTCCGACGTCTTTTTCCCCTTTGCCTTCTTCGCGTCGACGCCCTGTGAAATGTCGCCGGACTGATCGGTGATGACGGTGTTGACGAAAATTTTCTTCGCGTGAAAGACGTCGTCGTCGTGGACGTAACCGATCTCGCGGACGGTATCGCGAACGATCTGGTTGATCGGGATCACGTCTTCGAGGTGCTTGTTCTTCGGCAGATTCGGCACCGTGATTTCGCCGCCGACCACCACGACGTTACTCTTGGCGTAGGTCTCGCAGGCCACGCGGCTGCGTTTGTCCTGGCGGAGACAGGCGTCGAGGACGGCGTCGGAAATGGTGTCGCAAACTTTATCCGGATGGCCTTCGCCCACGGATTCGGAAGCAAAAATGAAACGTCGAAGCATGGAATGCAGTTAGGAGATGAAGATTACGGTGAAGCGAAGAAGCAAATGATCAGCCAACATATTGACCAATCATGATGCGTCGATATATCGTAGGGCTAGCCAATGGCGTCAACCATAAATTTTCTCAAGCTCCTGGCCGATCCCACCCGGCTGCGCCTCCTCCTTCTTCTCGAGGAAGACGAGCTTTCCGTGGCCGAGCTCCAGAAGATTCTCGGGATGGGCCAATCGCGCATCTCGAGTCATCTCGCCCAGCTGAAACGCGCCGGGGTCGTCGAAGACCGGCGGTCCGGGAAAAATGTTTACTACGGTTTGACCTCAAAACAGGAACGCAACGCGGCACGCGCGAAAGTGAGCGAGCTGATCCGCGTCCTCGCGCGCGAAATGCCGGAAACGCAGCGCGACCGCACCGCGCTCCAGCTTGCCCTTCGGAAACGCCGCGACAAAGCGCGCGAATATTTCGACGAACTGGCGGGAAAATTCGGACGCAGCTATGTCCCGGGTCGTTCGTGGCAGGCGCTCGCTCATACGCTGATCGCGCTGTTGCCCCGATTAACCGTCGCCGATCTCGGCGCCGGCGAAGGAACGCTGTCGCAGTTACTCGCCAAGACCGCGCGCAAAGTCATCGCGATCGATAACTCGCCGAAGATGGTCGAGTTCGGCGCGCAGCTCGCCAAGAAACACGGCTTCGGCAATCTGGAATATCGCCTCGGCGACATCGAAGATCCGCCAATCGCGAAAGGCTCAGTCGACCTCGCCATTCTCAGCCAGGCGCTCCATCACGCGATCCATCCCGAGCGCGCTATCACCAGCGCGCATCGCATCCTGCGGAAAGGCGGTCGCATTGTGATTCTCGATCTGCTCAGTCATCGCTTCGAACGCGCGCGCGAGCTTTATGCCGATCACTGGCTTGGCTTCAGCGAAGTCCAGCTCCATCAATTTCTCGAGGCCGCCGGCTTTAAGAACATTGAAGTGACCGTCGTCTCGCGGGAAAAACAGAGCCCGCATTTCCAGACCGTCCTGGCGACTGGAATCCGATAAGGCAGGGTTCCGCGCGCTATTTCCCTCGTCAGCCCCGGTGGTCGCTGATAGGACTCGTCTCACCGATTGCGGAAAAAGCGTGAACTTTAAGAGATTTTTCGCCGAGTTGCAGCGGCGAAACGTTTATCGTGTCGCTGTCGCCTATGGAGTGGTGAGCTGGCTGCTCATTCAAATCGCGACTCAGACCTTTCCCGTGTTCGACATCCCGAACTGGGGCTCACGGTTGGTGATCGTCGTGCTGATCCTGGGTTTTCCCATCGCCCTGGTCCTGGCGTGGGCCTACGAGATTACGCCGGAAGGCATCAAGGCCACCGAAGACCTCCCTGCTGGAAAACCAATCAAGCGTCCGACCGGGCGGTTGCTCGATTTTATCATCATCGGCGTTCTGGTTGCGGTGATCGCGGTGATGGCTTTTCCGTACCTGCGCGTCGCCGATTCGCCCACGTCGGACGTTTCCCAAAAAAGTATCGCGGTTCTGCCGTTCGTCCCACTCAGCCAGATAAAGGACCAGGAATATTTCAGCGATGGAATTACCGAGCAGATCATCGACTCGCTCGCGCACGTCCATGGTCTCTTGGTCGTCGCCCGCACGACTGCCTTCTCTTTCAAAAACAAGAACATGGACATCCGGGAGGTAGGCCGGCAGCTCGGCGTTACTCATGTCTTGGAAGGAAGTGTCCGGCAAGGGCCGGGCAAGATTCGGGTAGTGGCTCAGCTTATCGATGTCGCCAACGGTTTCCATCTCTGGTCGGAAACGTACGACTCCACCGACCGCGACCTTCTTTCTTTGCAGAGCGACGTGGCAAAAAAAGTCGCGAGCGCGCTGAGAATCGAGCTGCATCTGGCCGAGACCAAAGAGCTGGCCAAGCTTCCCACCGAAAATCCGGAAGCGTACGATTCCTATCTGCGGGGGCGCTATCTGCTCGTGAAGCGCACCGTCGATTCGGTTCAGAAAGGGCGCGCTCTTTTCGAGGAAGCGGTGGCAAGAGATCCTGGTTTCGCGCTGGGACACGCGGGCATCGCCGATTCGTATATTCTGCTTGGAAAACTGGGCGCAATCTCCTCGGCGGAAGTTTCCGCCCGCGCCTGGCCGGAAGTTTCATCGGCCCTCGCTCTGAACGAGAATCTGGCGGAGGGATACGTTTCTCGCGGGATCCTCCTGACGGACTACGAATGGAATTGGCCCGCCGCCGAGGCCGACTTTCGTAAGGCGCTAGAGATTAATCCCAACAGCGCGAGCGCCCATCACTGGTACGCCCGGCATCTCGCGGAAATTGCCCGGTTCGATGAAGCAATGCGGGAAATCGGAGCCGCGGAGAAACTGGATTCGCTCGATCCGGCGATTCTGAGCATGAAAGCAAAAATCCTGGGTGCGTCGCACCGCTACAAAGAAGCGATCGTACAATGCGGCAAGACCCTTGAGCTGGAACCAGGCTTCGCCCAGGCCGTTTCGATTCTCGCACAAGCCTATCTTCATAATCACGAATACCCGCAAGGGATTGCAGCTGCGAAGAAATACGTGGAACTGTCGAGCGGCAGCGGTTGGGCGAAACTGGAACTAGCCTACGCCTATGCAGCCGCTGGAGATAAACCCGAGTCGGGCCGCATCGTAAACGAAGTGACAGCCCAAGGCGGACCGTTTTCCCCCTACGACATGGCGACGATTTGCGCGGCCTGGCACGACACTGACGGCTCGTTTCGCTGGCTCGAAAAAGCAATCGAGCAACGCTCTGTCGATCTCATCTGGATCCGGGTTGACCCGCGGCTCGACCCAATCCGGGAAGAAGCAGGCTTCAAAGAGATCGTGGCGCGGCTGGTTCCGCGGCGCTGATCGAAAAAACGAATAAGCTTGTTCGCGGCAAATTTTACAGATTCAATCTTCGCCCGGAGGCAGTTTCCCTATGGCTACACAATTCAAGAAACCGGCTAAGCCGCTTTCCTACAAAGCAACCGTCCATAAGATTCTTGAGGACGCCGCCTACGCTAAATTTTTTCATGGCCTGTTACTCAAGGCACGAAAGGGAGATAAGGAGGCGGAAAAAAATCTCGCCGCCCATTTCCAATTGGCGCCGCGGGAACTCAAAGAGTTCAAATTGCCGAAGGGATACGGATATTTTAATTGCGCCAACTGCACAGATACGACCGGCACCACCACTGTTCTCTTTTGTTTCGTGACGCCGGTGCACATCTGGCCCAAAAAAACAAAAAAAGATTAAGACCGTCAGGATCGCCCGCAGCCTCCAGCGCGCGTGGCTTAATCGGGTAAAGAAGCTGGCCGCCTCGGACGGAAACTGGTGCTATTCGCGAGCAGGGCGGAAAAGCGATCCGCTGCAAGGATGGAAAATCCATGTCTCCGCCACCCGGCTGTCAGCGAACGAGGTTTTCTCCCGGGTCCAACCGATCCTCACCAAGCGCGGCGTTTTGTTTAAGGTCCCAGCTCGTCTCGATTTGCTCGAGGCGCTCAACTCCGGAGTTGGGCAATTTTCGCAGGTTGGAAAATTCCTGACGGTCTATCCGTCCTCAACCGCCGAGGCGATTGATCTCGCGCGGGTCCTCCACTCAGCCACGCGTGGCTTGCGCGGGCCGGAGATTCCGTTCGACGTCCGATATCGGAAAAACAGTCTGGTTCATTATCGCTATGGCGCCTTCCGCAGACCACGCCGAAGTGCTGCTGGATCAGGCGTCGTGTTCGATACCACCGGCCGCCGTCATCCGGACCGCCGAGCGCCTGGCCATGCGATTCCGCGGTGGCTCGACGATCCTTTTCGCAAATCGGGCGGGAAATCCAAAGAGACGCGATCACGCGGTCCCATTGGCTCGGATTATCTTGCTTACAAAGCAATCGCGCAGCGGGGGAAGGGTGGCATTTACGAAGCGGTCGACTTCTCGGTCTCACCCGCGCGGGTCGTAATCATCAAAGAAGGACGAAGAGATGGAGAGACTGCTTGGAATGGCGTCGACGGCTATGCCCGCGTCCAACACGAAGCGCGCGTTCTGCGTTTGTTGCGCAAGGCGGGTATTCCAGTCCCGAAAGTTCTGCGGACCTTCATCCAAAATGGAGCCTGCTACGTCGTCCTCGAAAAAATAGCGGGCCGCCAATTATTTTCGCGCGGAGCGCTCCAACCGCGGACCATTTCCTGGCGCCATGCAACGAGATTCCTGGAGCGACTCGAGCCGGTGATGGATCGTATGCATGCAGCCGGATGGGCTTGGCGCGATTGCAAGCCGTCTCACATTTTCCTCGATCGAGGCGCAGTGCGGTTAATCGATTTTGAAGGAGCGTGCCGCATCGACGAAACAGAAGTCATCACTTGGGGCTCCGCCAATTATTTGCCGCGGACGTATTACAATAGCCTTACCCGGCGCCCCGGCGTTTTTGAAGATCGTCACGCCTTAGGGGTGATCGCATTCCAATTCGGGGCTGGAAAGTTTCCGCCAGCAGAATCTCGTCAGAGAAACGCGATCTATCGATCGACGCGATGTCCGGATCAGCTTCGCGAGCGAATCGAGCCTCTGCTGAATTCGAAAATCGCAAGACGCCTTGTAAAATAGTCAGCCGTAGGAAACTGTCGGTGGCTTGTCAGAGTCATTTAAGTCTTCTCGCCTCTACGGATTTTTCTACGAACTGAAGCGGCGCAAAGTCTATCGCGTCGCCGTCGGCTATGGTGTCGTCGGGTGGCTGATCATCCAGTTTGCCGCAACCGTTCTGCCGGCCTTGACGCTGCCGGTCTGGATCGCGCGCTTCGTTATTGTCCTCGTCCTCGCCGGATTTCCCATCGCGCTCATCCTGGCGTGGGCGCTCGACGTTGGGCCGGGCGGAATTCACGTCACTCCGGAATCGACGGCCGCTCCGGATTGTCCACCCGCCTTGCCCGGCCGGCGCCGGAATATTTTCACGCTGGCTGTCGTCGGTCTGTTGATCTCAGCGGTAATCGGCTACTTCGTGCTCAGCCGCATCTCAGCCCGAAAGCTGGAGAAATCGATCGCCGTCCTGCCGTTTGCGAATTTCAGCAACGACCAGGCGAATGAATATTTCGCGGACGGAATCCAGGACGATGTCCTGACGAACCTCGCGAAGATCAGCGCGCTGAAAGTGATTTCGCGCACCTCGGTCCAGTCGTATCGCGGACAGACGCACAACATTCGCGAGATCGGAAAAGCGCTCAACGTCGCGACGGTTCTCGAGGGCAGTGTTCGCCGGGAAGGAAAACGGGTCCGCATCAACGTCCAGCTCATCGACGCATCGAACGACCGGCATCTCTGGGCCCAGGTTTACGATCGCGAGCTCACCGACATGTTCGCGGTCCAAAGCGATCTGGCGCGCGAGATCGCGGGCGCGTTGAAGGCGACGCTCGCGCCGGCCGAAGAGGAACGAATCGTTCGGAAGCCGACGGAGAATGGCGACGCCTATCTCCTTTACCAGGAAGCGCACGAAATTTTTAACCGGCCGGACCGGCATCACGACGACGTCGCGCGCGTCGAGGAGCTTTACGAAAAAGCGATCCGGCTCGATCCGAACTTCGCGCTCGCCCAGGCACGGTTGTCCCACGTAGAGAGCTGGATGTTTTACGCGATCGAGCCGTTACCCGCGCGAGCGCAGAAAGCGCGGGCTGCCGCCGAGGCAGCTCTCCAGCTCCAGCCGGACCTGCCCGAGAGCCATCTCGCGATGGGTTACGTCCACTATTATATAGATCGCAATTACGACGCGGCCCTGAATGAGTTCGCGATCGCCCGCATCGGTTTGCCTAACGACCCCGGAATTTTTCGCGCGATGGCCGCGATCCAGCGGCGTCAGGGCAAATGGCAGGAATCGAGCGCCAGCTATGCGAAAGCAGTCTCGCTCGAACCAAACGACCCGATCCTGCTCGAGAACATGGGCATGAATTATCTCGCGACGCGCGATTACACGACAGCCACGCGCATTTTCGATCGGGCGGTGAAAGCCGCGCCCGAAACTTTTACGATCCGCGAATTGCGAACGCGGGTGGACTTTTATTCCAAAGGCGACCTGCACTCGATGCAAACACTCCTGGCCGCGCAGCCGGAGAACATCGACCCGAACGGGACGATCACGCTGGCCCGTTACAATCTGAAGATGTACGAGCGGAAATTCGACGAGCTCCTCACGATTCTCGATCGAAGCCCGGCCGAAAAATCGCGCGGAGAAACGAGCGCGCCGATCTCGAAGGCGTTTCTGAAGGCGACGGTTTACAAAGCGATGAACGACGAAGCCAGGGCGCGGACAAATTACGAAGAAGCGCGCGACAAAGCCGAGAAGGCGGTGCAGGAAAGTCCGGACGACGGGCCGCGGCACGCGTTGCTCGGGTTGATCTACGCGGGACTCGGGCGCTGCGACGAAGCAAAAGCGGAAGCAAAACGTGCGGTCGATTTGTTACCGGAATCGAAGGACGCATTCGACGGGCCGATTCTCGCGATCAGCCGCGCACGCATCCACATGATGTGCGGCGATCTCGACACCGCTTTCGCGCTAATCGAGCGGTCGTTGCAGACGCCGTCCGGGATCACAATTCCCGAGCTGCGACTCGATCCGGTCTGGGATGGATTGCGCAATGATCCGCGCCTGCAATCGTTGCTGACCAAATACGGCGCCGGAAAATAGCAGCAACGCCGCGCGAAGAATCTTGTCTCACAATGCGTGCGCCTCTGGTAATTTGCGCGGAACGATGGCCGGATTTTTTGAAGAGATAAAACGACGGAAAGTTTATCGCGTGGCGGCAGCCTACGTTGTCGTCGCGGGTGGACTGATCCAGCTAGCCTCCGCCGTTTTTCCAGCATGGGAACTTCCGAACTGGGCACTGCGACTTACTATTATATTGCTGCTGATCGGATTTCCGATCGCTTTGATTCTGGCGTGGGCGCTCGAAGTCACGCCCGAAGGGATTCGGACCACGCAACCGGCGCCGACCGGACGCCGCCGGCGCAACATCGTCGCGCTGGTCGCGATCGGCGTTATCGTTTCTGCCGCCGCCGGCTTTTTTCTTTTGCCGCGCGCTTCCGCCCACAAGATCGACAAGTCGATCGCTGTCCTTCCTTTCGAAAATTTCAGCGACGACAAAGAGAACGCGTATTTCGCCGACGGCATTCAGGACGACATCCTGACGAATCTTTCCAAGATCGGCGACCTGAAGGTGATTTCGCGCACGTCGGTAATGCCGTATCGCGGGAAGGAAAAGAACGTCAAGGAAATCGCCCAGGCGCTCGGCGTTTCCGCCATTCTCGAAGGAAGCGTCCGCAAATCGGGCAACCGAGTCCGGGTCAACGTCCAGCTCATCAATGCGGTGAACGACGAACATATTTGGTCCGACGTTTACGATCGCGACCTGACGGACGTGTTCGCGATCCAAACCGATCTGGCGAAAAAAATCGCGGACGAACTGCACGCGAAACTTTCGCCGACGGAGAAAGAACAGATGACGCGCAAGCCGACCGAGAACGGCGAAGCGTATCTCGCCTTCGTGCAGGCCCACAATTTCCACCGCGAAGTGGAGGATTTGCCGAAGTTAAAACAGGCGGAGCAACTCTACGAGCGCGCGCTTCAGCTCGATCCGAACTTCGCGCTCGCCGCCGCCAGTTATTCGCGCCTGGAGAGCTGGATTTATCACACCTACGATCCGACTGCGGAACGCCGCGACAAATCACGCTCGCTCGCGAACCGGGCGCTCGAGATTCAGCCTGATCTGCCGGAAGGCCATCTCGCGCTCGGCTTTTCCATTTATTATATTGAACGAGACTTTGAGCGAGCGCTGGTCGAATTGGCGATCGCCCAAAAAGGGCTGCCGAACGATGCCGAAGTTTATCTCTCCATCGGCGCGATCCAAAGGCGGCAGGGAAAATGGGCTGAGTCGGACGCAAGCCTGGAAAAGGCCGCGAGTCTAAGTCCGAACGAAATCTGGCCGCTCCAGAATCTGGTTCTGAATTACCAGATGGAGCGCAGATTTGACCCGGCAAATAAAACTGTCGACCGCGCCTTGAAGCTCGCGCCCGAATCACTCTCTCTCTGGTCGATCAAGGCGCAGCTCGAGATTTCTGAGAAAGGGACGTTCGAAATCGCGGAGCGTGGCGTGCAGAAGCTCGCCTCATTACCGATAGACGAAAACACGCGCGTTCATCTTGACGTTGAGCTGGCCCAGACGCGGCTTCTCCAACGGCGCTACCCGGAGGCGTTGAAAATGGCCGAGGGCCTCAACGAAGAGGTGCTGGCGAAAGACCCGGAAGGACTGATGGGAAAATACGGCGTGATCGGCATCGCGAAGAAACTTATGGGCGATGCGGCGGGAGCGCGGGAAGCGCTTCTCAAGGCGAAAGGTTACGCGGAGAAATGGGTGAGCGACGCGCCGAGTGAAGCGAAGCGGCACAGCCGGCTGGCAGAAGCGCTCGCCTGGCTGGGCGAAAAAGATGCGGCCATCGCAGAAGCGAAACGCGGGACGGATTTGCTGCCGGAAAGCGTGGACGCGTTTGACGGATCGGTGTGCACCCAGACGCTCGCCGAGGTTTATCTGATCGTTGGCGAATACGACAAAGCAATCGCCATTGCCGAAGGCATGCTCGATCGACCAACCCAAATGACCGTTGCGGCTCTAAGGATAAATCCGCTCTGGGATCATGTCCGGCAGGATCCGCGTTTCATCGCGATGATGAAAAAGCATGGCGGTTAGATTTTCGCTGACCGCCGCCGTCCTTCTCCTCGCGCTCTCCGTTTCGCGAGCGGAGTGGAACATCACCTCTTCGGAAACCGACCGAAGCGCCGTCGCTGGCATCGAACATCGCCGGATCGTGTTGAACGAGAGCAGTTCGGGTGAAGACGCGACGCTGGACCTGGCGCTTTTCTCCGCGAAAAACGCAACGGTGCGCGTGGTGGATAATCCGAACGGCGATTACGACCTTGCCGCAGTCATGCGCCGGACACGCGGAATCGCCGGCGTGAATGGCGGCTATTTCGATCCGGAAAATGCGCCGGTTGGATTGCTGATCAGTGACGGGAAACCGATCGCGCCGTTACGCAAAGCGCGACTGCTCAGCGGCGTGCTGGTCGTGACGAAAACGCGCGTCGAACTTATCCGCTCAGGCGAATATTCCACGCGCAAGAATGTTACTGCGGCGATCCAATGCGGGCCGTTTCTCGTCGAGGGCGGAAAGCCGGTCGCCGGTTTGAATAATACGAGGCCGGCGCGACGAACGTTCGTTGTCACCAGCGGGCCGGATCGGGCCGCGGTCGGCTTTTGTTCCACGGTGACCCTCGCCCAACTCGGCGACATCCTGGCGACGCCGGAATTGAAAACGCAACGCGCACTCAACTTCGACGGCGGATCGTCCAGTGCGTTTTGGTTCGCCGGCAAAGACAGTCCGTTCTCCATCTCCGAACAAAAGACCGTGCGCGATTTTCTGATTGTCACGCCGAAATAGCAGCGCCAGAGTTCGCGTCCCATGCGAGCGTTCGGCGCATTCCGGTCCAAGAGCGAAATCGTTTACGGCGAAGTGCGAGGCGACGACGTCCATCTGCTCGCGACACCCTACTGGCTCGGGCTCAATTTTACCGGCGCGGTCGTTCCGTTGCGCGATTTGCAAATCGACGTTCCTGTCGCTCCGAGCAAGCTCATGGCCGTCGGCCTCAATTACGCGGATCACATCGCGGAGATGAAACGGACGCCGCTCGGAACGCCATTGATTTGGTTCAAGGCGCCGACTTCCCTGCTTCCGCACGGCGGCACGATCGAGATCGCGTTTCCCGAACACCAGACCCATTTCGAAGTCGAGCTCGCCATCGTAATTGGGAAACGAACGAAAAACGTGACCCTTGAGCGCGCGCTCGCTCACGTCTTCGGTTACACAATTGGGGAAGACATCAGCGATCGCGATTTGCAGAGTTCCGAGAAGCAATTCGCCAGGGCCAAATCGTTCGATACCTATTCGCCGGTCGGACCGTTCGTTTACACGGACGTCGATGTAAGCGACCTGCCAATCACGCTCCGGCAAAATGGCGAAGTAAAACAGCAGGCGCGCACCAGCCAGATGATTTATCCGGTCGCGGAGATCGTCTCGTTTGCCAGCCAATCGCTCACCCTGTTGCCGGGCGATTTGATCATGACCGGCACGCCGTCGGGCGTGGGACCGATCAACGAGGGGGACGAGTTGGAGGCGCGAATCGGGGATTGGCCGCCGCTCCGGAATCGCGTCGGACGTGCGTCACGAAACGAAAAATAATGCTTCCCTCGCGCAATTTCCTGACTCTAAGCTACATCCCACGAGGGAGGATGATGCGAACTAGATTTAGTGGCTCCTCCGAAAAGAAAAACCATCCGCGAAAGTTTTGCTCGACTAGCGCTTGTTTCCTTTATGAGGATACCCAACTCCATCGGAATCAGCGGTCGGATCACTTTCCAATCAACTCTATGAAAACAACGTTAATCGCCAGCTTCTTCTCCGTCACCATCGCTTTGAGTTCTTTCGGCCAGCCACCACCGCCGCCGCCGAACAAGCCGGCCGCGCCTCCAACTACGGCCACAAGCCCGGCCACGGCGCCTGCCAACACAACTACGACGACGACCGCGCCCGCACCCGCGATGAGCCCGGCCACGGCGCCCGCTACGAGTACAACCACGACGACCGCTCCGAACGCTTCGGCCACCGTCCCGGGTCTTTCGCCTGCACCGGGAATGAGTCCGTCGACTGCCGCAATGTCGCCTGCGACCACAACGACGACGACGACAGCGACCTCACCCGCTGCCGCTGCCGCCGGCACGCCAACCCCGAGCCCGACGCCGGAGCAAAGCGCGTTCGATAAGAATTTCTTCGTGGAAAATTTCCGCAAAGGCGGCCCGATCATGTGGCCGATCCTGATTGTGTCGATCATTGCGCTGACAGTGGTCATCGAGCGGACGTTCTGGTGGCTGGGCCGCTGGATGCGCCGCGACCCGAAGAAGATCGAGAAAGTTTTCACTGCGATTGAAGTCGGCGATGTCGCGGAAGCGTCGCGCCTTTCCCGCGATACGCGCGACCCGGTCCTGCGCATGATGTGGAACGGGTTGAACCACCAGCACGCGTCGCTTCAGGGCGCGCTTCAGGTTGCCGCCGGTATCGAGATCAAACGCGCCGGACGTTTCCTCGTCGTCATGGACACGCTGGTCACGCTGGCCCCGTTGCTCGGTCTGTTGGGAACGATCACCGGCCTAATTCGGTCGTTCAGCTTTTTGGGCAACGAAGAACTCGCCGTGCAGGCGGTCACCGGCGGTATCGCGGAAGCGCTCATCGCCACCGCGTGCGGTCTCGGCATCGCGATCTTCGCGCTGATTCCGTTTAACTTTTTCACCTCGCGTGTGTCTAACTTAGAGTTCGAGCTGCAGACGGCAGCCACGAACCTGGAAGTTATGTTGGAGGCCCAAAACAAGACGACGCACCACGACGTGGAGATCTCGACGGCCACGCCGACGTCGGCCACGAAATCGTCCATCTAACCTGGAAAAACGCCGATGAATGTAAGCTCGCCGATTCCACACAAGAAGGCGCGGATCGAGATCATTCCGTTGATCGACATCATGTTCTTTCTTTTGGCGAGTTTTATGATGGTGAGCCTGAGCCAGACCACCATGAAGGGCATGAAAGTGAATCTGCCCATTGGTTCGTCCGGCCAGACTCAATCGAAGAAGGATTACATCAGCCTTTCCGTCGATAAGGACGGCTACTATTACTTCGATAAGAGGCGGATCGCGCTGGAAGAAATTCTGCCGCAGCTGAAACAGGTTTACGCAACGGCGCCGGAAGCGAAAATATTCATTCGCGCCGATCGCGAAGCGCTTCATGGCAACGTGACGCGAATGCTCGACCAGATCCGTTCGTCGGGTTTCACGAAACTTTCGTTTGAGATCAAGAGCGAGGCGACTCAGGGAATTCCGGGAGGCCCGCAATAGTTATGGCAGGTCCACTTCTCTATCGACCAGCTCCGCGGTGGCAGGCCATCTCCGCCTTTGCCGGCGCACTCTTTATTCATGCCGCTGCCGTTGGGATCGCCTCGATCCATCCCAAGGAACCACCGCCGCAGGATCTGAGTCAGTTGCCCGAAGCGGTAGAGCTATCTCTCGAGCCGCAACAGCAGGAGCCGATGCCCACACCGCCGCCCGAAGAAGAACCGCCGCCGCCGCCGCCGCCGGAAGCGATTCCCGAAACGGCGCCGCCGGAATTCCGCGAAGAATCCACTCCGCCGCCTAAGCGCACGCCGAGCAACAAGCCGGTCGCTCCGATCCAGCGTCCCGTTTCGAACGCGCCCAAGGGCCCAGTTCCGACTGGAAAAGCTGCGATGATTTCCAAGCCGCGCATTGAGTATCCGTACGAAGCGCGGCGTTCCAAGGTCACTGGAAGCGGCACCATCGTAGTCGCAGTCGGTCCGGATGGAAGCGTTACCGATGCAAGCATGGGCCAGAGTACTGGCAGCCCGATTTTGGATAACGCCGCGACCTCTGCCTTTCGCCGCGCCCGGTTCCTGCCCGGAACGGCGCCTCGCGTCCGGATCCCGATCACCTTTACGCTAACTGGCGCGTCCTACTGATTATTTCACCATGAGAATGCGATCGCCCATCCCGAAGAAGCACGCGCGGATCGAGATCATTCCGCTGATCGATATCATGTTCTTTCTCCTGGCCAGCTTCATGATGGTGAGCCTGAGCCAGACCCACATGAAAGGTATCCGGGTTAATCTGCCCGCCAGAGATGCGCCCCCGCCGCCGCCGGATCAGCCAAAAGATTTTGTCTCGGTCCGGGTCACCGCCGGTAACCTGACCTACTTCGACAACACGCCGATCAATGACGCCGATGTTCTCCCGCGTCTTTACGACCTGCACCAAAAAAATCCGGACCTCAAGGTCTCGATCAGTGCCGAGGAACAAGCGTTGCATGGCGATGTGATCCAGTTGCTCGACCGCGTTCGTAAAGTAGGCATCCAAAAAATCGGGTACCAGATTCGCCCGGCGCAGGTCCAGGGCGCGCCGGGCACGGTCCCGCCTCCCGCACCGGCTCCGCCTAAACCTAAGTAAGCGCGCCGGACAACGCGGATCGCAAAGCCCGAATCGCCACGGCGCGATGGCTGATCTTGTTTTTCGTCTCCGACTCGAGCTCGCCAAAAGTTTGGCCGAACCCGATCGGCTGAAAGACGGGGTCGTAACCGAATCCGAAATTGCCGCGCGGCGAATCGACAATCGTGCCTTCGACCACGCCCTCGACCGTGTTCAGCAATTCTCCGTCACGCGCCACCGCGAGTACGCAGCGGAAACGCGCAACGAATGGTTCGGCATTCGGAAATTTCCGCAGCGCTGAAAGCAGCTTCGTGATGTTTTCGGTATCCGATGCGTTGCGTCCGGCGTAGCGCGCGGAAAAAACGCCGGGAGCGCCGCCCAGCGCGTCGACTTCCAATCCGGAATCGTCCGCGACGACCAGCCCGCGAAATCGTTTTGAAATTCCGAGCGCCTTCAAGATCGCGTTCTCGGCAAACGTGGCGCCGGTCTCTTCGATCTCCGGCGCTTCCGGTTCTCCCGAAAGATCGCGCACCGCAAAAGCCGGTCCTAGAATTTCGCCAAATTCTTGGGTCTTGTGCGCGTTGCGCGTCGCGAGCAGAAGCTGGCGCATCCGACAAAATGAACTAGGAAAAGACGAGCGCAGGAAAATTTTTGTTTCCTTCCTGTTTTCCTGTGTTCCTGATTCTTTCCGCATGAACGAGCGTCGCAAACCTTATCCATTCGATCGCCTGGAGCCGAAGTGGCAGGCCATCTGGGACGAAGCGCGCACGTTTCACGCGCCGAATCCCGGCGAAGAAAAATTCGATCCGGCCAAGCCGAAGTTCTACGTCCTCGACATGTTTCCCTACCCGAGCGGCGCCGGGCTTCACGTCGGACATCCGGAAGGTTATACCGCCACCGATATCATCGCGCGCTACAAACGCCTGAATGGTTTCAACGTCCTGCATCCAATGGGCTGGGACGCGTTCGGTTTGCCCGCGGAGCAATACGCGATCAAGACCGGACAGCATCCGGAAATCACCACCCGCGAAAATGTGGCGAAGTTCAAAACGCAACTGAAGCGGATCGGGTTTTCCTACGATTGGGAACGCGAGATCAACACAACCGATCCCGGTTACTACAAATGGACGCAGTGGATTTTTCTCCAGATTTACAATTCCTGGTTCAATCCCGAGACGAAAAAAGCCGAGCCGATCTCAACGTATCGCGGCGACGATCCGGATAGCGTCCGGCTCGCGTATGTCGCCGAAGTGCCAGTGAATTGGTGCCCGGAATTGGGAACCGTTCTCGCGAACGAAGAAGTCATCGACGGGAAGAGCGAGGTCGGCGGTTTCCCTGTTGTGCGTCGTCCGATGCGGCAATGGATGCTGCGCATCACCGCGTTTGCCGAACGGCTCGCGGATGAACTCGAGAATCTCGATTGGCCGCAAGGAATAAAATTGTTGCAACGAAACTGGATCGGCCGCAGCGAAGGCGCCGACATCGAATTCCCGATCGATGGAATCAGCGACAGCATTCGCGTTTTCACTACGCGCCACGACACGATCTACGGCGCGAATTACATGGTGCTTGCGCCGGAGCATCCGTTGGTCGATCGACTGACGACCGAAGATTGCCGAGCGGATGTGGCGCGATATCGAGACGAAGTGGCGGCGAAGTCCGATCTAGAGCGGACCGATCTCGCGAAGGAAAAAACCGGCGTGTTCATTGGCGCCTACGCCATCAATCCAGTGAACCAGGAAAAGATCCCGATCTGGATCGCGGACTATGTGCTGATGGGATACGGCACCGGCGCAGTGATGGGCGTACCGGGCCACGACGAGCGCGATCTGGAATTCGCACGCAAATTCAACCTGGCAGTGCTGCCGGTTGTACAAGCTCCGGGAAAAACGCCGGAGGAATCGATCGGCTTTCTCGAAGATGGTGTCGCGATCAATTCACCGATCATCGACGGGCTGCCGACGACGGAAGCGAAGAAAAAAATTCTAGCCTGGCTGCAAGAACAGGGCGTTGGCCGGCCGGACATCCGCTACAAATTACGGGACTGGCTCTTCTCGCGGCAGCGTTACTGGGGTGAGCCGTTTCCGATCATTTGGAAGAATGGCCGGCACGAATCGCTGTCGGAAAACGAATTGCCGCTCGAGCCGCCGCCGCTTGAGGATTTCAAACCGACCGGGACCGGCGAGCCGCCGCTGGCGAAGGCGAAAGATTGGATCCGGTACTCCGAAAACGCGACGCGAGAAATGAACACGATGCCGCAGTGGGCCGGGTCGTGTTGGTACTACCTGCGTTTTTGCGATTCGCGGAACGGCGGAAGATTCGTCGGCGAAGAACCCGAGCGTTATTGGATGGGCGGCAAGCAAGCGGGCGGAGTCGATCTATACATTGGCGGCGTCGAGCACGCCGTACTCCATCTGCTTTACGCGCGGTTCTGGCACAAGGTGTTGTTTGATCTGGGCCAGCTCTCGAAACCCGAGCCGTTCCAGCGCCTCGTTAACCAGGGAATGATTCTCGGCGAAGACAATCGCAAGATGTCGAAGCGCTGGGGCAACGTCATCGATCCGCTGGACGTGATCGAAATCTACGGCGCGGATGCTTTCCGTTGTTACGAGATGTTCATGGGCCCGCTCGAGCAAATGAAACCGTGGAGCATGAAAGGCGTGGAAGGCGTGTCGCGCTTTCTCGCGCGCGTCTGGCGCCTGATGATGACGGAGAATCAGGCCGGCGAATGGGAATTGTCGACGGCGCTGCAGGACATCGAACCGACCAAGGCGCAGCAGAAGATCACGCATGCCACCATCAAGAAAGTGACCGACGACATCGAAGCGCTCGCCTTCAACACGGCCATTTCTCAGATGATGATTTTCGTGAACGCGTTCACGAACGCAGAAGCAATCCCGATTTCTGCGATGCGCACTTTCCTCGTGTTGCTGAACCCATTCGCGCCGCACATCACCTCGGAACTTTGGAACCAGCTAAAGAGTCCCGGCGATATCACGCAGCAAAGCTGGCCGCGGCACGAAGAAGCGTTTCTCGTCGAAGACGAAATCGAAATCGTCCTTCAAGTGAACGGCAGGGTGCGCGATCGGATCAAGGTCCCGCTCGAGGCGAACGACGAACAATTGGAAGCCCTGGCGCGCGCCAACGAAAAAGTGCGGAACGCCATCGGCAGCCAGACGATCCGCAAGGCCGTCGTCGTGCCCAAAAAACTTGTCAACATCGTCGCGGCCTAACTACCCTGCGGGATGCTCAAGGAATTCAAGGAATTCGCGATCAAAGGAAACGCTTTTGATCTCGCCGTCGGCGTGATCATTGGCGCCGCGTTCGGCGGGATCGTCAGTTCTCTCGTCAAAGACATCATCATGCCGCCGATTAGCGCCCTCACTGGCGGGCTCGATTTCTCGAACAAATTCATCGTGCTCAAAGCCGGAAAAGATGGAGCCGATTCCTTCACCAACATTGCTGATGCGGTCAAAGCCGGCGCGGTGACCTGGAACTACGGGAACTTTATTTCGCTCATCATCAATTTCCTGATTGTCGCGTTCGCGGTTTTTCTGATGGTGCGCGCGTTCAACCGGATGAAGAAACCAAAAGCAAACGAGCCGGCGGTGGTGAAAGATTGCCCGGCTTGCACGATGTCGATTCCGATCAAGGCAACGCGCTGCCCGCATTGCACGTCGGAGCTGTCCGGCACGGCTCGCGCTTAAGCGGCGGCTTCTTTTTCCGGCAACGCAAAGACGCGTTCGGCCGTGCAGAGCCAGACGCGACTCGAGTCGTCGCGTTCCCAACGTGTGCCGCCCGCCCAGGGAGAAAACGCCGGCATGATCCAGCAATCGGACTGCTGAACGAACGCCGGACATTTCAGTCGCAGGCCGGCGCCGTCAGTAATCACCGCCGCTGGGTGATGATGGCCCATGATCTGGATGCGGTCCGTGACGTTCGCCACGCAATGACCATGATGAAAAAGAAACTGTTTCGTCTCCAGCGAATCGACCATCTCGACTTGTCCACGTAATTGCCGATCGTGGTTTCCCGCAACGACCACCACTTCGCAGCGCGCCGCGAAATCGCGCAGCAACTGAGTTGCTTCGCGGCCGGCCGCTTTGTCGTGAACCAAATCGCCGAGAATGATGAGGCGGCTGGGCGCGTATTCGTTCACGAGCTCAGTGAGGCGTTCCGAGATCGCCGCCATCCCCCACATCGGCACGAGACGACCGGCCGCGCGCTGACTCAGCTCGTATCCGAAATGCAAGTCGGCGACAGCGAGCCAGCGCTCGATTCTGTGGAAAAGCGCGAGCCGGCCATCCAAAAGAATTTCATCGGCAACTAGCGCCTGGTTTGGTCGCAACGACAACATTGGCAGAAAATTGGCTGCCAAATTATCGCTTGCGCGCCAGAGCATCAATCGCTATTGAGCGGCTTTCCGTCTCCGAATGAAGACCCTGCACAAAGTCATCGTGCTCGGCGTTTTGGCATGCGCCGCGGCCAGCTGTGAATCGCCAGGAACCCGCTCGACTCAAGGTCCGCAGATGCGGCCGGCCACGCTCACCGGGGCGCGGCGGATCGCAAACGTGCGCACCACCGCCTACACGCACACCGAGCGCGGCGGGCGCAAGAACGCGGTCGGCGCGCGCCTGGCGGGCGCAAACGTAATGAGCGCGGCGGCGGATTGGTCGCGTTTCCCACTCGGAACGCGGTTCCAAATCGTCGGGACACCGGACCGTTATGTGATCGACGATTACGGCGGCGCGTTGATCGGCACGGATACCATCGATCTTTATAAAACCAGCCGCTCCGCGATGCGGCAATGGGGCGTTCGCCACGTCGATATCGACGTCATCGAGTGGGGCTCGAAAGAGCAGAGCCTCAAGGTCCTCAAACCTCGCGGAAAAAATCGGCTCATCCGGCGGATGATCGCCGGGCTTGAGCAGAAAACCTGAACCGCCGTTTGTTTGCTTTGACATCGCGGCCGACGGCGCGACAACTTCCGCGATGAAGATTCTCGTCGTCGGTGGCGCCGGTTACATCGGCAGCGTTTGCACCGAGCTGCTGCTGAACGAAGGACACACGGTCGCGGTGTTCGACAATCTTTCCGAGGGCCATCGCGCTGCGATCGATTCGCGGGCGGAATTCATCGAGGGCGACCTGGATCGCTTCGAGCAAATCCGATCTACGCTCGAAAAGTTTCAACCCGAAGCTGTGATGCACTTCGCGGCCAGCGCGCTCGTCGGCGAATCCATGCAGAATCCCTCGAAGTATTTCCGAAACAATATCGGCAACGGATTGAACCTGCTCGACGCCATGATCGCGACGGGCGTGAACCAGTTCGTTTTCTCCTCGACCTGCGCGATCTTCGGGCCGCCGGAACGGCTGCCGATCGACGAGACGTTGCCGAAGAACCCGATCAATCCGTACGGCGAATCAAAGCTCGCCTTCGAAAAAATCCTGCGTTGGTACGGCGAAATCCACGGCCTGCGTTTCGTTTCGCTCCGTTATTTCAATGCCGCCGGCGCGTCGGAGAAATTCGGGGAACAACACCGGATCGAGACGCATTTGATTCCGAACGTTTTGAAAGTCGCGCTCGGGCAAACGCCGCACGTGGAGATCTACGGAGCGGATTACGACACGCCGGACGGCACCTGCATCCGCGATTACATCCACATCCGCGATTTATCCGAGGCCCACATTCTCGCTCTCAAATCCACGAAGAGTGAATTCTACAATCTCGGGACCGGCGGCGGAACAAGCGTCCGCGAAGTGATTGCAGCGTGCCGGAAAATCACCGGTCACAAAGTTCCTGTTGTGGAAAAACCACGCCGGCCAGGCGATCCGGCGCGGCTCGTTGCCGCTTCGGAGAAAATTCAGCGCGAGCTTGGTTGGCGACCGAAATTCCAAAACATCGACGCGATCATCGAGAGCGCCTGGCGTTGGCACCAAAAATTTCCGAACGGCTACGGCGATTAACAGAAAAAAGGAAACGCCCGCGGAAACACGTCCGCGGGCGTCTCTGAATTTATTTCGAATCTACGAACGCAGCCCTAGGGCTTGGTCGTTGTAGTCGTGGTGGTCGTCTTCTCTTCGTAATACGTCACCGGCTTCGCCAGCGTGATCTTGCGAACGATCATGCGATCGCCTTCTTTCACGTAGGTGTACTTCACCGGCATGTCTGGACGGAGGTATTTCCAGTCCACGGTCGCGCCTTCGGAATCAACCAGGACGGTTTCCTTCGGGCTGTAGTAATACCGCACCGGTTCGGCGCCGGTCGTTGTGCGAACGCTGATGTATTCCGCTCCCGGCGTGTACGTCGTAATCGTTCCGCTGCCATCGAGCGTGCTCGTCGACGTAATGGTCGATGACCTCGTGGTCACGGCGGGATTCGTGGTCGTTGTCGTCGTCGACGACGTCTGAGCGAAAGCTGTGGTAAGCGCGATTGCGCTGACGGCTCCGGCTGCCAATAATGTGATCAATCTGTTTCGTTTCATGTTTGTCCTTTGCTTTGGTTAAACGGATGGTCTCCGTCGTGCATGTATCCGACTGCTCGAAGCGGGAGTTTATTCAACCGCACCCTTGTTTCGTAATTGGCGAGCAGCGCGGCTGTCTCGCGCCCTAACTCAAATGCAACCGCTTCCCGGCTTTCGCGATTTTCTGCCGCACGATTGGGCGCGCCAGAATTATGTCTTCGGAAAATGGTGGGAAGTCGCGCGCCGCTACGGATTCGTTCAATGGGAAGGACCGGCGCTCGAACCGACCGAGCTTTACACAAAAAAAAGCGGGCCAGAGATCGTGGGCCAGCTTTTCAATTTTACCGATAAAGGCGAACGCGAAGTGGCGTTGCGCCCGGAGCTGACGCCATCGCTGGCGCGCGTCGTCGCCGTGCACGATCGCGAATTCAAAAAGCCACTGAAGTGGTTCTCGATCCCGCACTGCTTTCGCTACGAAAAACAACAGCGCGGCCGGCTCCGCGAACATTACCAATTCAACGCCGACATCATCGGCGAAGCGTCCCTCGACGCGGATGTCGAGTTGATCGCGCTCTGCGTCGATCTTCTGCGCGGCTTCGGCTTCGGCGCGAACGATTTTGTGGTTCGCATCAGTGACCGCGAATTTTGGATCGATTTCCTCCGCGCGCACAAAATTCCCGAAGAGAAATGGCCGGAAACGTTGCAGATCATCGACAAGAGCGAGCGCGAGCCGCGCGAGAAGACGGCGGAGAAACTCGGGCCGCTGGCCGAACCAGCCTTTAAGATTCTCGAGGGCAACGGCAGCAGCGAAAAATTAAACCGCGTTCTAGAGAGTCTGCGAGCCCGAGGTCTGGCTGACTTCGTCAAAATCGATCTCGGGATCGTCCGTGGACTCGCTTATTACACCGGCATAGTTTTCGAAGCATTCGATCGCGCCGGCAAACTTCGCGCGCTCGCCGGCGGCGGCCGGTACGACAACCTCATTCACTATCTGAGCGATGGCGCCGTTTCTCATCCCGCGATCGGTTTCGCGATGGGCGACGTGGTTCTGGCCGAACTGATCAATGAAATTCCGGCCGCAAAAGCTCATCTGGAAAAAGCCGTCGCGTCGCAGCGCGAGCTCGACATTTACGTCGTGATTGCCAAGGAAGAGCGCCGCCCCGATGCGTTGGCGCAAATTCAATCTTTGCGGGATGCTGGCCACCGCGTCGATTACTCCCTCGCTCCGGCGAAGGTCGGCAAACAATTCCAGATCGCCGAACAGCTCGGCGCCCGTGTTGCGATTCTCTTTGGCGATGAATGGCCGCAGGTCGCGATCAAGGACCTCGCGACTGGCAAACAAGAGTTAGTAGATAGCAGCTCCCTGCCCGATCGTATCCAATCGATGTTGCGCGGAACCGCGGATTCCGGGTAGGGCACGCGTCTCGCATGTGGGCGAAGCCGTCTCGGGTTCGCGAACTTTCTGAAAAGCTTGTTTCGGCGAGACGCCGAAACCAACACGCGAGACGCGTGCGCTACCCAAAGCAATCGCTTGCGCGCGTACTCCATTCGCTCACAATGACCTCGCATGTACCGGACTCACAACTGCGGCGAGCTGCGCAAGAGCGACATCGGCTCCCCTGTCATGCTTGCTGGTTGGGTCCACGTCCGCCGCGATCTGGGCGGCGTAATCTTCATCGACCTGCGCGATCGCGAGGGACTGACGCAGGTCGTTTTCCGTCCCGAAGAAAATCCGGAGCTGACGAAACAGGCGCACCAGCTCGGATACGAAGACGTCATCCAGGTTGAAGGCAAAGTCGCCGCCCGCGCCCCGGGCATGGCGAATCCGCGAATGCCGACCGGCGACATCGAGATTGTTCCGGAAAAGCTCATCGTTTTGAATCGCGCCGATGTTCTGCCGTTCCCCGTCGCCGACGGCGAACCTGCCAATGAAGATTTGCGGTTGAACTATCGTTACGTCGATCTGCGTCGCCCGCAGATGTCGCGAAACCTTCGTCTCCGGCATCGGGTAACAAAAGCGGTCCGCGATTTCCTCGACGAAAACGGATTCGTTGAAATCGAGACGCCGATTCTTTCCAAGAGCACTCCGGAAGGCGCGCGCGATTTCCTGGTTCCGAGCCGGATCATGAAAGGAAAGTTTTACGCGCTGCCGCAGGCGCCCCAGCAATACAAGCAGCTGCTCATGGTCGGGGGTGTCGAGAAATATTTCCAGATCGCGAAATGTTTTCGCGACGAAGATCTGCGCTCGGATCGTCAGCCGGAATTTACGCAGATCGACATCGAGGCGTCGTTCGTCACGCCCGAAGACGTCTACTCGCTCGTCGAAGGTTTACTCGCGGCGCTGTTCCGCGCCGGCCGCGGCGTCGAAATCGCGACGCCCTTCCCGCGCATGACGCACGCGCAGGCGATGGATGAATTCGGCAGCGACAAGCCGGACCGCCGGTTCGCCATGCATCTCGTCGATCTCGCCGAAGTTTTCCGCAACAGTTCCTTCAAGATGTTTCGCGGCACGCTCGATTCCGGCGGCGCGGTAAGAGCGATCAACGCCAAAGGATTCGCCTCGCTCACCACCGGCCAAAGCGACGACCTGACCGAAATGGCGAAACATTACGGGGCGAAAGGGCTCGCCATGATCAAGGTCGAGAACGGCGAATGGAAATCGCCGCTCGTGAAGTTTTTTAGCGAGGCGGAAAAGGAAGCGTTGCGTTCCAAACTTCTCATTGAAGAAGGCGACCTGATTCTTTTCGTCGCGGACAAATGGGACGTCGCCTGCGAAGTGCTCGGGCGAATCCGTTTGCGCATCGCCGAAATGCAGAAGCTCACGGCAAACTTAGACCAGTTCGATTTTCTTTGGGTGACCGATTTCCCGCTCATGCAGTTCGACCCGGCGGAAAAGAAGTGGAACGCGGTGCACCATCCTTTCACACGGCCGAAGGCGGAAGACGTCGGGAAACTGGAAGCAGGCGATTTTGGCAACGTCCGCGCTGAAGCGTACGACGCTGTCCTCAACGGCGTGGAGCTCGGCGGCGGAAGCATTCGGATTCACGAGCAGGATTTGCAGGCGAAGGTTTTCGCGGCGCTCGGGGTGAACGAAGAAAATCAGCAAACGCTGTTCGGCCACATCCTGCGCGCGTTTCGTCTCGGCGCCCCGCCGCACGGCGGCATCGCGTTTGGGCTCGATCGAATCGTCATGATGATCGCCGGCGAAGAAAGCATCCGCGAAGTGATCGCCTTCCCAAAAAATAATCGCGCCATCGATTTGATGTCCCAATCACCAAGCGATGTCGATGACCGGCAATTACGCGACTTGGGAATTCGGCTCGCGAGTGATATGAAGAGCGACTAGAGTTCCTCTATGTTCGTCGAAGGCGGCCCGCATCCCGAGCAGATTAAAGCTTTGCGCAAGATGACGCTGGCACAGCGACTCAGGAACGGGCTGGAATTCATGGAACAGATGCGGCAACTCAAAGCGGCCGCCTTGCGCGCGCGCCATCCTGCCTGGACGCCCGAACAGGTATCTCAGGCGTTGCGGCAGTTCGTTCGGAATGGCGCTTCCTAAGACGGTCGCGTTGATCGCAGATCGGTTGAATTCAACCGGCGCGACTTGGATGGCCACTGGTTCGATCGCCGCGATGACTTATGGGGAATACCGCACCACGAACGATGTTGATATCGTCCTTACTTTAACTCCATCTGATGCGGCGAAAATCGGCGCCGCGTTTCCCTTAGAAGAATTTTACTGTCCACCGTTAGAAGTCATTTCGGCGGAAGCGGCACGAGCAGAGCATGGCCATTTCAATTTGCTCCACCATGACACTGGTTTTAAGGCCGACATATACCTCGCTGGCTCGGACGGGTTGACGCGATGGGCTCTAGCTCACCGGCAAAAAATTCCGCTCGGCGATTCCATTGTCTGGCTCGCTCCTCCCGAATACGTCATCATCGGCAAATTGGAATTCTATCGCGAAGGCGGCAGCGAAAAACATGTGCGCGATATTCGCGGCATGCTGGCAATTACCGATGTCGACCAGGCGTTTCTCGAAAAGGAAATTGGCGCGCGCGGATTGGAGCAAGTGTGGCACGCGGTAGCGAAACCACAGTGAACTCTCGCCCTGGAGCTACCCTGTCACCGGCCTCTCGTGCGGCCGGCTTTTGAAAACAATCGCGACCAAGAACGTCACGATCGTGCCGAAGAAAATCCACCAGGGAAATTCCATGACGGGCAGCCATTTCGGTTGTTCGTAGAATTTCGTGTGAAAAATATCGGCGACCTTGTTCGGCAGTCCGCTCAGGATGGCGACGACGATGAAGCCGGCGATCATCGCGAGGACGTTACCGCGGTCGTTACCACGAGTCCGCGTTAGCATCCCGGCGAAAAACACGCCGAGGAGCGATCCGTAGGTGTATCCAAAAATGCTGAGCACGATCGGGATGATCCGGACGTTGGGGTAGACGATCACGAGATACGCGGTCGCCGACGCGACGATGATCATGAGGATCGAGAACCAAATGGTCGCCCAGCGGACGGCGCGCAGACTTTGTTGATCGTCCGCGCCGGGATTGATGTAGGGCTCGTACCAATCGCGAGTGAAACTGGTGGCGAGCGCGTTCAACGCCGTGCTCAGCGAACCCATTGCCGTCGCGAAAATTCCAGCGAGGAGCAGCCCGCGCAGTCCCACCGGCATTTGATAGAGGATGAAATGGCAAAACGTTTCGTTCGGCGTTTTCGACAACGTCGGATCCGGATGGGCCTGGTAATACACCCACAGGAGCAACCCGATGCTCAGAAAGGTGAATGCGATCGGAATGTCGGCGAGACCCGACACGATGAGCGAGCGCCGGCTGCGACGAACGTCTTTCGCGGTCAACATTCGCTGGACCATGTCCTGATCGGTGCCGTGAGTTCCCATCGTGATGAAGACTGAGCCGATCAGGCCGGCAAAGATCGTGTATTCGGTTTCGAACATGCCCTTCCATTTGTCCCAGCCACTTTTTGCCGGATCTAGGCCGGTCGCGATAAGATCGTTGAGATGGAAATCGCCTCGGCGTTGCACGATTTCGTGCCAGCCACCGGGAATGGCGAAGTAAAGCAGCGCCAGCGCGGCGACCGCGCTGCCAATCATGATCGAAGCCTGGATCAGGTCGGTCCAGATGACGGCTTTGATGCCGCCAAGCGTCGTGTAGATCGCAGTCAGAATGACAATGGCGACGGTGGCGCCGATGTAAATCCAGAGGGTTTGGGTTTCATTCGGACGCGAGCCGCTGAGCATCTCGTAGGCAAGGGCAAGCGCGATGGCCGCGACGTACAAGCGAGTCCCCGAGGCGAGCAAACGCGTGATCATGAAGACGGCTGACGCCGCGTTCTTGCTGCCGACGCCGAACCGCGCGGTCAGGTATTCGTAGATCGAGAAAACTTTGTAGTCGTAATATGGCTTGATAAAAATGTAGCTGACGAGAATGCGGCCGATGATCGTGCCGAACGCGAGCTGCAAATAGGTGTAGTCGCGATGAGTGAATCCTTCTCCCGGCGTTCCAAAAAAAGTGCCGGCGCTGGTTTCCGCCGCGATGAGAGAAGCGAGGACCGCCCACCACGGGATGCGACGGCCGCCGAGCGCGAAGTCCTCGAGGTTGTCTTCCTTCCGACCCATCCGCAGGCCGATGAAAATGATGACAACGAAGTAGAGAACGAGAACGCCGAGGTCGATGGCGAGGCGGCTGTCCATTGAAGAGGTTATTTAGCCACGGATGGACACGGATGAAACACGGATTTTGGGAAGAAAGATCGGGCTAATCTAATCCGTGTATCATCCGTGTTAATCTGTGGCTCCAATTCCATGACGTTATCGGATCTCACTGTCATTGATTTTGATCTGGAAAAAACCCTGAACTGCGGCCAGGTCTTTCATTGGGAAAAGATCGGCGCTGGATTTGTGGGCGCGGCTGGCAACAAGGCAGCCTATGTCGAGCAACGGGGCGATCAGCTCCGCTTCGCCGGGATCACCGCAAGGGCGATCGCGAATTACTTCTCGCTCGATCATCCTTTGGCGAATATTTGCCGCTCGTTTCCTCGCGATCCGGCGATGACCGCGGCACGGAATTTCTGTCGCGGCCTGCGGATTATCCGTCAGCCGCGGTGGGAGTGCCTGGCGACTTTCATTTGTTCCTCGATGAAACAAGTCGCCCACATCCGCCAAATCTCCCTCACGTTACGAAAACGTTTCGGGACAAAAAAGGTGATATACGTGACTCACGTATATGCTTTTCCCAGCGCTGAAAGATTGGGGCGGAGCAGTGAGCGGGAGCTGCAAGAATGTGCGCTGGGATATCGGGCGAAGAATTTGCTGGCAACGGCGCGACTGGTGGCGAGTGGCAACGCGGATCTTGAAGGGTGGAGAAAATTGCCGGACGACGAATTGCGAGCGCGACTCTGCGAGCTGCCGGGGGTTGGCGCTAAGGTGGCCAATTGCGTGATGCTTTTTGCTTATGAACGGCTGCGGGCGTTTCCGATCGATGTCTGGATCGAGCGCGTGCTGAAGCAGCAGTATTTTCCGCGGAAACGAAAGGTCACGGCCCAACAGCTCCGCGAATTCTGCGACCGCTATTTCGGCGAGCAAGGCGGCTACGCCCAGCAATATTTATTTCATCATGCCCGCATGGCTCGCCGGGAGCGGTGAGGTTGTTAGGCTGGGCGAGGTGGAATATGTTTGCGGAGGTGAGCAGCGGCGGCGCCGCGCCTGAATGAGCGAAGACAAAAGATACGGACGTAAGCTCGGGTTCGCGATCCTGATCTCGATCGTCGTGCATTTGGCGGTAGGATTTTCGCTGGCGGCGTTCGGTAACGTTTTTAATCCGCCCGCATTCCCCGAGGAAAAACCGGCGGAACTAACTCTAATGGATTTGTCCCCTGCTCCGCCGCCTGTTGAAAAAAATCCGCAGTTCGTCGACGTCGATAAATCGAAGGAATCGGCGGAGAAACCGAAGGAGCAAACTTTCGAATCGAACGCGAACTCGATTGGGGCGAGCGAGCGAGCGCCGAGTGGCGACCTGCCCTTGCCGAGCCAGGACGGAAAAGATTTGCCGACCCGCGATCTGGAGACGCACGATTTCTCGCTGGCCACTCAGGGCTCGACGCCGCAGCCGCAGCAACCTTCGCCGCCGCCGGAAACGAAACCGTCCCCGCCGCCGGCAAAGAGTCCCACGCCCGATCCCGAACAGCTGGCGTTGCTGAAATCGACTCCGCCGCCTCCGATCAAGGCGCCGGACGAAACTCAGCCGTCGCCGACTCCGGAAACCACTACGTCCGTTGCGCCGCCGGCGCCGCGCCCGAAACCGGAAGCACCCGCGTCGAATTATCAGGCGCAACGACAGCAGACGCGCATCGCCGGCAGCATCTCACGGCAGGGTCCGTCTTCGGTGAACGCGGTCGGCACGCCGCTCGGGCGTTACCAAAAACAAATGTATGACGCGGTCGGCGCGCGCTGGTACCAGCACATGCAACAGCGTCAGGACCTCGTCAGCATCGGCACGGCGCGGCTCACTTTCTCGATCGATCGTTCAGGGCGCGTGACAAATCTCAAGGTGCTCGAAAACACCGCGAACGAAGCATTCGCCAGCGTCTGTCTGCAGTCAGTCCAGGAATTGAAGTTGCCGCCGATTCCCGAGGACGTGGCGAGCACATTGCCGAGCGAAGGGTTGCAGGCGGAGTTGACGTTTATCTCCTACGCGAACTAATGGTGTCGGGGCTCGCGCTTTCCAAATGACCGAAATACTTCAGACGATGCTGAATTTTATGAACAAGGGCGGCTTGTTCATGTGGCCGCTTTTGTTCTGCTCGATCGTGACCGTGGCGACGATCGTGCTGGCGGCGCTGACGTTGCGGGAGAAAAAAGTCCTGCCGCTGGTGATCGAGAGCGAGATCGAGCGGCTGATCCCCGGCGGGAGCGCGGAGCGGCTCGTGCGGATAGTGAATGACGACAACTCGTCGCTGGCCGGCGTGGTGCGAACGGCGTTGCAGCATCTGCGCTGGCCGCGTTCGGAAAATATCGAGTCGGTGCAAACGCGGGCGCGGCGGGAATTGGTGCGGCTCGAACGCGGACTGATTGTACTTGAAGTGGTAACGGGAATTGCGCCGTTGATCGGATTGATCGGGACCGTCTCGGGTCTGGTCCACGTGTTTTCCGGGCTCGGCTTGAGCACCGGCGCGTCGGACACGAAAGCGGTCGCCCTGGGAATTTCAGAGGCGCTCAACTGCACGATCTTCGGATTGTCGATCGCGGTGCCGGCGCTGATTTCGTTCAGCTACTTCTCGAAGAAGATCGAAGTGATGTCGGTCGAAATGGAGTCCCTGGTTTCGGATTTGATCGCGAAGTGCTACTACGGCCGCGTCTCAAGCGGCGATCCTACCTCGCCGCGCGCGATTGCGCCGTCGCCGGCCCGAGCGCCCGTCGGTTAACGCGGCGCCCTTGTCGTCATGAAGATCGCAGTTCGGAAACGGCGCGCGCCTTCCATCATTATCGTCTCGCTGGTCGACATCCTGACGATCCTGCTGATTTTTTTCGTCGTCTCGACGACGTTCAAACGCGACCAGCCGGAAGTTCAGATCAATCTGCCGGATTCGAAAACCTCGACGAAAGCGTCGTCCGAGCAGGAGCACGCGGTCGTGAGCGTGAACGAAAACGACGAAGTGCGCCTCGACGGACAGGTGGTCGGCATCGACGACTTGGAAGCGGCCGTGAAAAATCTTGCGGCGACGCGGCGCTCGACGCTGGCCCTGCAGGCCGACAAGAAAGCGTCGTTCGGGATGATCGTGAAAGTGATGGACGCATTGAAGCTGGCAGGCGTGAAAAATTTGCCGGCGTTCACGCACGAAGGGAAATGAGATTGCCGATCCGGAAATACGGCGACCCGATCCTGCGGGCGAAAGGAAAACGGATCGAAACGGTCGATGACGAAATCCGCGCGCTCGCCGGGGACATGCTCGAAACAATGCACGCCGCGAACGGCATCGGGCTCGCGGCCCAACAGGTAGGCCACGCGATGCAACTGACTGTGCTCGATGTCACGCAGGTCGAAGATCGACCGAGCACGATGACGTTGAATGGCGAGCCGATCGCCGATTTGGCGACGGCAATGCCGCTGGTTCTGATTAATCCGACGCTTCGTTTGAGTGAGGAAATCGAGCTTGGTAGCGAAGGCTGCCTCAGTTTTCCGGAAATCACCGCGGACATCGAACGCGCCAGCTCGCTGGAGATGGAAGCAGAAACGCTCGATGGCGACAAACTACGGATCGAAGCGTCAGGCCTGCTCGCGCGCGCGTTGCAACACGAGGTGGATCATCTCAACGGAATCCTGTTCATCGACCGGATGAGCTCCGCTGCGAAAGCGAGCCATGGAAGCAGGTTGAAGCGGTTGCAGAAAGAAACGGCGAAGATGTGACGGAGCGATGGAGTAGTGGAGTGATGGAGTAATGAAAAAACACTCCCGTTACTCCAATACTCCATCACTCCATTGCTTCTAGATCGCTTTGTAGCTGACGGTGATGCTGCGGAAGACGTTCTGATCGCGTTGAGCTGAGAAATAAAAAAGCTCGAGCATGGTGCCGCCAACAATCCATTGGTAACCGACCAGCGTCTGGATCACGTCGGAATCGGTGTCGCGCGAGCGGGAGACGAGTTTGCCGGTGCCGAACTTGGCGTCGAAGTAGCGTCGGATTTCGCCCATCCGTTCGTTGAAACGCTCGATCGTCCAATCCGGGTATTCATATTGGAGCTCGACCTCGACGAGAAAGCCGTCGCGGAAAGTGAAAAGAGTGCGGCGCAGACCCGGCTGAACGAGACCCTCCACTGTCCAGACCTCGCGCTTTTCTTTTTTCTCGCGCGACACGATTTTTGCCTTCGCGCCGGTGAGGACCTGCTCGAGTTTGGTCATCGAATCGTTCCACTTGAAACCGAAGGGCGGCGGAATGTCCTCGGCCGCGCGCGCGGGAGCGAGGCCGGCCCAGAGCAGGAGCGCAGCGCAGCAGAACAAGGAGCCTTGAGGTCGCCAATTGATCATTGCGTGGAGGCAGCGAGCGCTGAATCCGTGGCAACGTTGCCGTTTACGTCGAAGCGGTCAACTGGGCAGCGTTTTGTTCCATCGGCGCGCGCTTCCGACAATTCCGAACGCGATTTTTCGTCAAGAATTTTCTGATTCGCGAACGAAAATAAAATTCAGATTTTTTCTTGTGGGTTCGACACGCGGTTTCTAATCTCAAGCCCGCTGGCCGGGAGCAAAGAACGCTGGTGTTAATAAGATGTGAACAGAATTCGAAGATCACAAAGAGCTAGAATGAGTATAACACCCGCCAAGCCGAATGAAGTCGAAGCGATGGAAAGATTTTTTCCCTCGCGCAATCGCTCGCCACGCCTCGCCACATCCGTTTTTCCCTCGTATTTTCACGCCTTAACCCAGTTTTCCCCACGAATGTCGTCGCGCCGGTCCAGGAGAAACTTCGCGACGCAAAAATCCCTCAGCCCGCAGAATTCGCTCTCAGGGAGCGAATTCCGGGGTGTTTAACGCTGTTAACAAGTCGGCATGGACGAGAAGCATTCACAGCTGTGGCAGAAACTGTCGGCAGCGCTCAAACCGCAGGTCAGTCCGGACACTTTCAAGCGCTGGTTTTCCGCGGTGAAACTCGTCGGCGCGACGGACGAAACGTTCACCTTCCGGGTGCCGAATAATATTTACCAATTTTGGATCGAGAGTAACCACATGGCGGCATTGCAGGCGGCGATCGTGGCCGCTTTCGGTTCGCCACGCGACGTGAAGTTCATCACCGCGGCCGATGGCGGATCGAAAACGGAACCGGAAGAGCTGCCGGAAATTTCGCCCAAGGAATTTGTCCGCGAATCGGCCCGCGACGGAAAGCAATCGGGCGCCACGCTGGGCCTGAATCCTCGAAACAATTTCGAATCGTTCGTCGTCGGCCCGAACAACGAGATCGCGCACGCCGCGAGTCTGGCGGTCGCGAAAACGCCGGCGCGCACTTACAACCCGCTCTTCATTTACGGCGGCGTGGGTCTTGGCAAAACGCACCTGATGCAGGCGATCGGCCAATACGTCGGGATAAACAAAAAAGGCGCGAAGGTGATGTACCTGTCGAGCGAAGTTTTCATCAACGAATTCATCGACGCGATCCAGCACAACAACCTGGTGAAATTTCGGAAGCGTTATCGCCAGGCGGATCTCCTGCTCATCGACGACATTCAATTCCTCGGCGGCAAGGAACGTTCGCAGGAAGAATTCTTCCACACTTTCAACACGCTTTTCGACGGTCATAAACAGATCGTGCTTTCGAGCGACCGCCCGCCGTCGGAGATCGCGAACCTTGAGCACCGGCTCGTCTCGCGTTTTGAATGGGGCCTGACCGCGGAGCTGCAACCGCCCGACGTGGAAACGCGCATGGCGATCCTGCGAAAAAAAGCGCACACGCTGCAGATCAAATTGCGGGAGGAGATCTTCGATTTCCTCGCGAACCGGATTCGCACCAATGTGCGCCGCCTCGAAGGCGCGCTCATGCGGGTGGCGTCCTTCGCGTCATTGAGCGGAAAAGAACTGACGAATGAGGTCGTCGAACATTTGCTGAAGGACATTCTTCAGGAAGAAGCGCGTCACGCGGTGACGATTGAGCAAATCCAGCGGCGGGTGGCCGAGCATTTCGACGTGCGCCTGGCGGACATGACGAGCAAACGCCGGCCGGCCAATATCGCGTTCCCGCGACAGATCGCGATGTATCTCGCGCGTGAATTGACGAAGGCGTCGCTCAACGAAATCGGCGACGCGTTTGGCGGCCGCGATCACGGCACCGTCTTGCACGCCTGCAAACTGGTGAAACGGCGGATGCAGGAACAGGACAACATCCGGCAAACGATTTCGTTCATCGACAGCGCGCTCCAGCGGTAACGACGGCGAAGCGCCGCTGCGCCACTCCGAGATTGCGGTTGCCGAATAAAATCGTAAGCCTTACATCTTAGCTTTCCGTCTCCGACATGAAATTCAGCGCCACCAAAGAAAAGCTGCTCGAAGGTTTGCAACAGGTGCAAAACGTCGTCAGCACTCGCACCACGCTTCCGATTCTCTCCAACGTTTTGCTCCAAGCGAAAGGGAGCGAAGTCCATCTCACCACGACTGATCTCGATGTCGGCGTGCGGGGCGCGTTCGAAGCCAGCGTGGAAAAGGACGGCGCGACTACGTTGCCGGCGCGGCGGCTCTTCACGATCATTCGGGAGCTGCCGTCGAGTGAAGTCTCAATCGAAGTCGACGGCAAAAACGCGGCCTCGATCCGAAGCGGCCAGAGCTTTTTCAAAATCCTCGGATTGCCCGAGGAAGAGTTCCCGCCCCTGCCGAAATTCGAGAACGCCAAGAACGTGACGATTTCGCAGAAGGCGTTGCGCGATGGATTGCGAAAGACTTCGTACGCGATCTCGACGGATGAAACGCGGTATGTCCTGAACGGATTACTTTTCAGCTTCAAGGACAACAAACTGACTCTGGTGGCGACGGACGGCCGGCGGCTGGCAATGGTCGACATCGAATTGGAATTTCCGCGAAGCCACGAAGCGGACATCATCGTCCCGACGAAAGCAGTGACGGAATTGGGCCGGCTGCTGACGGACGATGGCGAAGTGAAGGTGAGCGTCGGCAGCGGCCAGATCGCGTTCGAGCTGAACAATACGTTGCTCGTCTCGAAGTTGATCGAGGGAAATTATCCGAACTACAAGCAGGTGATTCCGACGGAGACGAAGGAACGCGTCACGCTCGAACGCGAAACGTTCCTCAATTCGCTGCGCCGCGTTTCGTTGCTGGCCAGCGATAAGTCGAATTCGATCAAACTGAATTTCAGCAAGAACAACATCGACATTACGGCGAACACGCCGGAAGTCGGTGAAGCGAAGGAATCGCTTCCGGTGTCTTACAAAGGCCGTGATTTTTCGATCGCGTTCAATCCGGAATTTTTCATGGCGCCGTTGCGCGCCCTGACTGAGGACGAAGTTTTTCTCGATCTAATCGACGAGATGAGTCCCGGCGTATTGAAAATCCAAACGCCCTTCCTTTACGTGTTGATGCCGATGCGCATCAGCTCGTAGGCCACCGTCGCCACTTCGAGTAGCGGCATTTTCCCTTCGGGCGCACGAATCACGGTGACGTTTTCGTTCGTCGGCGCCCAGATCGCGGGGTCCGTCCAACCGAAAAGAAGAAAGCAGCGCGCACCGGCTGCGGCCGCGATGTGCGAAATGCCGCTATCGTGTCCGACGAACGCGATTCCTAAGAACAGCGCGGCCAGATGTGGCAGCGGTAAGTTTTCGGCGAACTGAACCGGTTCCTGTTTCCAGGCAGCTCGCAGCTTTCCCATGCGGCCGGTGTCGGCTTCGCCGGCAATGATCAACAGGCTTCGGCCTTTCGCCAGGAGGAGGTCGCCGAGCTTGATCCAATTTTCGATCGGCCAGTTCTTGGTCTCGCTGCCGCTTCCGGGATGAAGCGCGACCATTTGCTGCAGATCGTGAACTCGAAAATTCCGAACAGCATTTCGATCTTCATCGGTTGGGAAGAGTCGGGCTGACGGATCGGTCAACGCAAGGCCGAGCGCCTGAAGGGGTCGGGCCAACTGGAGCGCAGCATGTTCGCTGTTATCGAGCTTGGACGGTCCCGCGATGAAATTCGCGACGCCGGAAAGCCGCACATTGGTTTCAAAAATTTTATCCGGGTCGTAGAGGTAACTCAGGATGAGATCGAAACTGCCGAAGTAGCCGGTCAGCTCCGCGGGCAGCTCGGAGTCTCGGGCGAAAAATCGGGCGAGCGATCCCGATTCAATCGAGCGGACCGCATCGGCGTAGAAGCGTCGTTCGGCAAGCGCGGCAATGTGTTTGGCGCCGAGGATTTCGACGTACGCGTCGGGATAATGATCGCGGAGCAGTCTTATCGCGGGCAGGGTGAGGACGAAATCGCCGATGGCGCCGCCGCGGATGACCAGGATCCGGTTCAGGTCAGTAGCGCATGACAGCGTACGCGAGGATCGCGGCGCCGTAGAGAAAAACCAGACCGTGCGCGATGCGCCACCGGCCGTTCGATCGCGCGCTCCAATTAATTTGGTCGCGCATGAGATAGGGCATCGTGACCCAGAACAATCCAACGACAATTAACAGGTAGGCGAAAACCGTCACGAGCAGCCGGCTGGTTTCGTTGCGGAAAAACGCGGCGTCGAGAAGCGGCTCGGCCGCGAGCAAAAAAAGAATTCCGAGGCCGCGGGCCGCCAAAAATTCGTCGACGAACCTCAGGACGAGAAGAAAACCGACCGGAAGAATGAAGAGAAGTGGTTTCCGGAAGGAAGAGAACTCTCCCATTTCCATCGTGGCGAGAAGCCAGAAAGTCCAAAAGAACGCGATGGTCAGGAAGACGAAGCCGGCCACGCGAGAACGCGGCAGATTTCGGGCGACGGCCTGAGATGCCTCCGGCCGAATCACTCCCCAAAGTCCAGCCAGGAGAAGAACGATACCAGCGATGAAGCCGGCGGTGCGAAGCGACAAATGATAAATCATGCGAAAACCGGAGAGGACGGTTGCATGACGGGCGTCCCATACAAGCTGAATCCGGTCGCTTCTTCGACATGGATGTCGAGGATTTTGCCGGCTAACTCCGGCTGCCCGGCGAAGACGACGATCTTGTTTGTGCGAGTGCGACCCATCAACCGGGACTTATTTGTTCGGCTCGGTCCTTCGCACAGAATCTCGAGGTCGCGGCCGACCAGGCGCGCATTGATGCGTTGCGCGGCGGAGTCGACGACTCGGAGCAGGTCCTGGTTGCGCTCTTCTTTCTCCAGCTCGTCGATCTGCGGCATGGACGCAGCGGGCGTTTCCTGACGTGTCGAATATCGGAAGACGAAAGCGTTATCGAACTGGATCTCTTCCACCAAATCACGCGTCCGGCGGTAATCGTCCTCGTCCTCGCCGGGAAAACCGACGATGACGTCGGTCGTAATCGCGATTTCCTGGCGTGCCTGACGTATTCGCCGCACGAGCGCGCGATATTTGTCCGCGGTGTAGGGCCGATGCATGGCCTTGAGGATTCGATCCGAACCGGATTGGAGCGGGAGATGGACGTGTTCGGCCAGCTTTGGCAATTGTACGAGCGCTCGCAGCAAATCGTCGCGAAATCCGATCGGGTGCGGTGAAGTGAAACGAAGACGTTCCAGACCCTCGATCGCATGAACCGCTTCGAGCAGTTGAACAAACGGACTTTTGCCGCCGACGGCCGGAAATTCATGCCGGCCATACAAGTTCACAATCTGGCCCAGCAAAGTGACCTCTTTCACGCCGCGCGCGACGAGGCCGCGCACTTCGCGCACGATCTCCTCGATGGAACGGCTCCGTTCGGCGCCGCGGGTTCGCGGGACGATGCAGAACGTGCAATGCATGTTGCACCCCTGCATGATCGAAACGAACGCGGTGGTCTGCCTTGGCTTCAGCTCGTGATCGCGAATCGTCTCCGCCGAGCCGGCTTCTTCTTCGGTGTCGCAAATCGAAAAGCGCGGATCATCCATCCGCCGCGTCCGTTTTTTTTCCAGCGCCTCTTCGACGTAATCCGCCACGCGATGAAATTTTTGCGTTCCAACGACGAGGTCGAGATGCGGCACGACGGCGAAAAGAGAATCGCCCCGCGCCTGGGCCATGCACCCCAGAAGACCGAAAACGGTTTCCGGGCGTCGCTTCGCGATCTGTCCCAGCATTCCCATCTTGCCCAGCGCCTTTTGCTCCGCCATGTCGCGAACGCTGCAGGTGTTCAGCAGCACGACGTCGGCGTCGGTCTCGCGCTCCGCGCGCTCGTAACCGCGCTCCAGCAGCGAATGCGCGACCTGTTCCGAATCGCGTTCATTCATCTGGCAGCCGTAGGTTTTGATGAAAAATTTCGGCATCGCGAGAGCGGATTGTGACACAAAGCGGCGGGGCGCGCCAACGGCGCTGTGCGGTGAGGCTTGCGCTCGCCCGCAGGTTTCAATTTAATCGCGCGCTATGACTGAACGCGCATCAGCCATCGGGATAATCGGCGGCAGCGGCCTTTACCAAATGGAAGGCGTCGAGAAGCCGACGGAGCAGCGCATCCAGACGCCGTTCGGCGATCCGTCTGATGTGATCGTCGGCGGACGAATTCACAATCGGCAGGTGTATTTTCTTCCGCGTCATGGTCGCGGCCATCGTTTGCTGCCGCACGAATTGAATCATCGAGCGAACATTTACGCACTGCGTTCGCTCAATGCGCGCTGGATTATTTGCGTCACCGCCGTCGGCAGCTTGCAGGACCAATACGCGCCCCGCGATGTCCTGCTGCCGTCACAATTCTTCGATCGCACGAGTCAGCGCGCCCAAAACACGTTTTTCGGTGACGGGATCGCCGCGCACGTCGGCTTTGCCGAGCCGATCTCAACCGGCCTGCGAAATATTTTGGCGCAGTCGGCCCAGACGCTCGGGATTCGGGTCCACAACGGTGGCACTTACGTGGGCATGGATGGACCGGCTTTTTCCACTCGCGCTGAGTCCGAATTCAATCGCCGCCAGGGATTCGACGTCATCGGCATGACTAATATCCCGGAAGCGAAGCTGGCGCGCGAAGCCGAGATCGCGCTCGCCACCCTGGCCATGATCACTGACTACGATTGCTGGAAGGTCGAAGAAGAGCCGGTCTCCGCGCAGACCGTTTTCGAGCATCTCGTCGCGAACGCCGAAACCGCGAAAAAAATCCTGTCAGAAGCCATCCCACGAATCCCGGCCGAACCCAATTGGCCGGAACACCGGGCTCTCGATACGGCCGTGATCACGGACCGGAAGCTTTGGCCGGCGGCGACCCGGCAAAAACTGGGGCCGATTCTAGACCGATTTACCTAGGAAAACCGGGCATTCTCAAGAATGCATCGCGATTCGCAAAAATCCTGCTTGCCAAGAAACGGGGAAATATAGTAATTATAAAGACCGTCGGGAGATTCCCGCCTTAAACATTACAGAGTCCAACGAAAATGATCACCAAAATCACCGCAGGTTTGCTCGCCGTCACTCTCCTTGCCGCTTGCTCAACGACAGCTACGACCACCAAGCGTACCACGCTTCGCGAGATGAATACGTCTCGCCTGGCATCGACCGACACGACTGAACCCGCACCTCCAGCTGAAGGTCCTGAGGAAGTCGGCGCCGGACCGAACGATCCGATCAAGAATCCAGCCGTTGTGCCTTCTCCGTTGCTCCGCAACACCGCAGCCGGCGGTCTGTAGGCCAAAGGCCACTCCGCTACATCCAGAGTCCCCAGGAAAGAAGCGCGGACGCGTCCTGCCAAACGCCGGATTTGCTGTCGCCCAGGACGACGACGATGATGTCGCGCCCGGGCCGCGTTCCACTCGCGATCAAACAATGGCCGGCTGCTTCGGTGTAACCGGTCTTCATTCCGTTACAATAGGAGAGCCGTCGCAGGACTTTGTTCGTATTCTCTAACTCACGCGTTCGGCCGTTCGCGTAACGAAAGACGAGATTAGGTAGACAAACGATCGAGCGGATAGTGGGATTGGCGTAAGCCGCCTTCGCGATGATCGACAGATCGCGAGCGGAAGAATACTGGCCTGGGATGGGCAACCCGTTTGGATTGACGAAATGCGAATGCGTCGCGCCGAGTTCGCGCGCTTTCTGGTTCATCAGATCGGCGAACGCCTCAATGCTGCCGGCGGAATCGCGCGCCAGGCAACGTGCCACATCGTTCGGGCTTTTCACGAGCAGGGCGCGCAACAGTTCCAGCCGAGTATAAGTTTCGCCTGACCGAATGTTCAGCTTCACGGGTTCAGCCATGGTGTCGACAGGCTGGACCGTGACCGGCCGATCAAGGTAACCGCGCTCGGAAACGATGAGCGCGGTCAGTAATTTCTGGGTGCTCGCAGCGGGCCGCGGAGCGTCTGCGTTTTTTTCGTAGAAAATCTCGCCGGTCCGCGCATCGATCACCATCACTGAAACGGCGCGGGTGACCGGTGCAATTTTCGAAACAGATCCCGGCGGCGGCGGACCTGCCGGCGCCGGTTCGGCCTTCTTCTCATTGGAGGAAAGGCCATCCGGCACTTCCATCGGCCGGACTGTCTTGTAGCTCTGCTTCTTCGCGGCGACGGACGAAAACGCCAGCGCAAGCGTGCAGAAGAAAACGAATATTTCGCGGTGGCGTTTCACGGGCAGAACTAAGAGGCAGAATTTTTGTCCGCGCAAGCTGCTTGCTCCGTTATTCGTCGGAGGCGCGCTGGATCAACTCGATCTCGTAACCTTCCGGCGCATCGATAAACGCGATGGCGCCATCTTTGCCGTGCGGGTGCGGGCCATCCGAAAGCGGATAGCCTTTCTTCGCCGACTCGCGCGCAAACGCCTCCAGATCGTCCACCTCAAACGCCAAATGAGTCAGATCCGGTCCCACCACCACCGGCCCGCTCTTGTCGAATTTGCAGATCTCGATTTCCTCCTCGCTTCCCGGCGCCTTGAAGAAGACCAGTTGCGAGCCGCGGCCCGAGGTGTGGCGCCGCGTCTCCTCCAAGCCAAGAACGTCACGATAAAACGCAACGGTCTTGTCCAGGTCGATGACGCGATAACGGGTGTGCAGAAGCTTTTTGACCATTCCTCACTAATTGCGCGTGTGAATTGAATTTCAATGTGATTGGTTAAGCGCATGAAACTGGTGATCGCGGCCACGGGGGCGAGCGGCACGATTTATTTGCAACGGCTCCTCAGCCAGATCGATTGCGCGGCGAACGAAGTGCACCTCGTTCTGAGCGGCCATGCGAAACAAGTGGCGGCGCAGGAGGTCGAACGCCTCGTCATCCCGGCGGGAGTTTTGGAGCATGCGGAGAATGATCTGAACGTGCCGTTCGTCAGCGGTTCGGCGCGGTTTGACGCGATGGTTATCGCGCCTTGTTCGATGGCGACGCTCGGCCGGATCGCTTCCGGTTGCAGCGACACCGCGCTCTTGCGCGCGGCCGATGTTTTCCTGAAGGAACGCCGGAAGCTCGTGCTCGTCCCGCGCGAAACCCCGTGGAGCCTGATTCACGCACGCAACGTCGTCACGCTGCTTGAAGCCGGCGCGGTTGTCCTTCCGGCGATTCCATCGTTTTACAGTCGCCCCGCATCGGTCGAAGCCGTGGCCGACACCGTGGTCTGGCGGATCCTGGACCAACTCGGTCTGCCGAATCCCGCCGCGTATCGCTGGCGTCACGACAACGGACAGGCCAAGCCGACGTGAAGTTGGAGAGCTGGCCGGCGCGGCTGCTCCTCGCGCTCGGCTTTGGAATTTATCGCGTTTGGGCGCGCACAATTCGATTGCGCATCGAAGATCCGCACCGCGTCATCGAGTTCGTTCGCAATCAGCCGGTGATCTTCGCGATCTGGCACAACCGTCTCCTGATGTTGCCGCGCGTTTTCGATCCAAGTTTTCCAACGCGACAGAGCTACGGCCTGATCAGCGCCAGCCGCGACGGCGATCTGATCGCGAACTGGATCGAGCGTTCCGGTTACGGCACGATTCGCGGCTCGAGCTCGCGCAAAGGCGTAATCGCCATGCGCCAGCTCATGGACACGCTGGCAGCGGACGGCAACGTCCTGTTCACGCCCGACGGTCCACGCGGCCCCGTCTACCACGTCAGCCAGGGCGTTATTTTTCTCGCCCAAAAAAGCGGCGCGCCGATTGTGCCGATCCACATGGAGTATTCGAGTTGCTGGCGGCTGAAAAGTTGGGACCGTTTCGTCGCGCCGTGGCCGTTCGCGACCCTGCGCGCGATCTTCGGGCAGCCGATTCAAGTGCCGCCGCTGGAAAACGCCGGACAGTTCGAGGCCGAACAGTTGCGTTTACAAAACGCGATGATGAGCTTGATAGAACAGCCATGACGCATCTGATCGAAGGGCGCGCTATCGCCGAAAAAGTTTACGCAGAACTGCGCGGTGAAATCGCCGAGCTAAAGCGGCGCGGCCGGACTCCCGGACTCGCGGTCGTGCTCGTCGGAGACAATCCAGCGTCGCGCGCTTACGTGCGATCGAAGGACAAGATGTGTCGCGATCTCGGATTACATTCCGTGAAACTGGAGCTGCCGGCCGATACGACCCAGGATGAGTTGCTCGGTCGTGTCCGTGACTTGAATGGCGATCCGGCGATCCACGGCATCCTGGTTCAGTCCCCGCCGCCAAAGCAGATCGACGAAGCCGCTGTCGTTCGCGTAATCGATCCCGCGAAAGACGTCGATGGCTTTCACCCGGCGAACGTCGCCAAGCTCGCTCTCGGCGATAAGAACGGTTTCGTTCCGTGCACACCGCTCGGTTGCCAGCGGTTGCTCATTGAAAGCGGAATCGAAATTGCCGGGGCGCAGGTCGTCATTCTGGGACGCAGCATGATTGTGGGAAAACCGCTCGCACTTCTTCTTATGCGCAAAGGCAAAGGCGGCGACGCGACCGTGACCGTCGTGCATTCGCGCAGTAAACGGCTGGCAGAGATTACGCGCTCGGCCGACATCTTGATCGCGGCGATGGGTCAGCCCGAATTTGTCCGCGCGGAACATGTCCGCGAAGGCGCGGTCGTGATCGATGTCGGAATCAATCGAGTGGATGACCCGACGATGGAGCGCGGTTACCGGCTCGTCGGCGACGTGGCGTTTGCCGAAGTGTCGGAGAAAGCCTCCGCGATTACGCCCGTCCCCGGCGGCGTGGGACCAATGACGATTGCGATGTTGATGTCGAACACGGTCAGGGCTTGCCGACAATCAGCATAAAGCTAGCAGCCTCAAGGAGCGGCGGTCTCCAGTGCCCTCTGACGTCAGACCGGGCGACGCCGCGCCAAGACTCTGAACCTTCGTTTTCTTTGCTAACTTCTGTTAGAACCCTTCGAATTCGGCGCGTCCGCGACTCAAAGCAGCCCGGGGCCTTTATTTCACGTCAGAAAGCTGTACCCGTTTTCCGAAAACGGGGAAGCATTTGCCCAAAAAGTGGTAGCTTCGTCCCGATTTGTTGCAGCTTTTCCGCGAAAAGGTACCTGTTTGGCCAGCCAGGTGCCAGCTTTCGACAAATCCCTTCCCGGTCCGCGCGAAACCTGTACCGGTTTTCTCAGAAACTGGCGGCGCTTTGCCCAAACTGGTACTGTTTCGCCAAAAGCTGTACAGGATTTGCCTAAACCCTTCCCCGGCCGGCTCCGAACTGTACTCGTTTCCGCAAAACCCATCCAGCTCCGAACGAAACCTGCCAGCAAATTTGGAAAGCTGGTAAGCGCTTGCCTGGCGCGACTTGGCATTTCCCGCGCGCGAGCACCATCCCGCACCTCGTATCCCGATCAATTTCAGCGTTTTGGAATTTCAGATTTTCAGCGTTTGTCCCGAAACGCCCGCCGCATCGTCGACACCGGCGGCCCCGCAGCGCCGCCCACCCCTCCGCCCCCCCACGCCGTAGGCGAGGCATCAAACTCCGAGCTTGGCCCTAGTGAAATCTCTACGCTGAGTCGATACGATTAGCTTCGTTTCGGTGCTGTTGCGCTCACCGTCGAAGCGGTCCATTCTTGGTGGACCGCTGCACACTGCCGAAGCAGATTAGACACGATGGCAAAGAAAATCATTTCCCTATTCTCTGGAGCACTCGGACTCGATTTGGGTCTTGAAAAGGCAGCGCTAAAGATCGCTGTTGCGGTTGAAAAGAATGCAATCGCCGTCGAGACAATCAAACTAAACCGTAAAGAAAAACTGCCAGTCATTCAGTCTCGGGTTGAAGATGTCAGTGCAACCGAAATTCTGAAAAAGGGCCGTCTTAAGAAGAAAGAAGCATTCGTTCTGACAGGAGGGCCCTGCTGCCAGACATTCAGTACCGCCGGTAAACGAAAATCACTAAGCGATACATCACGCGGACTATTATTTCGCGAGTTCAAACGAATCGTACTTGAGACACAGCCTCGATTCTTTGTGATGGAAAATGTCAAGGGGATGCTGTCGGCAGCGGTTCGTCATCGCCCCTTGAATCAGCGTGGACCCGGTTTTCCTCCTCTTGAGAAAGATGAACTCTATGGATCGGCTCTAAAGGTTATTTGTGATGAACTCGCACAGCTAAACTACTACGTCATTTTTGGATTGGTGAATTGCGCCGATTACGGGGTGCCGCAAAAACGGCACCGTGTGATATTCATAGGCAGCCGCGACGGAGAAGACATTGTCATTCCTGACGCGACTCATTCTGGCTCGAATGGGAAGCGACCATGGCGAACACTCCGAGATTCTATCGGCAAACTGAAGCAAGGCCGGCCGCGCTTTATAGCGTTTTCAAAGCAGGAGATTGGGTTTCTAAAGCGTTTAGATGCTGGACAAAACTGGGTTGACCTGCCTATCCGTCTGCAACAGAAAGCTCTTGGCGCAGCTTACGATTCATGGGGTGGGCGGAGCGGCTTCTGCCGTCGTCTTAATTGGAACGAACCGTCGCCGACATTGACAACAGATCCATGCGGAAGAGCGACGATGCTCTGTCATCCAACAAGACTCAGACCTCTTTCAGTTCGAGAGTACAGCGAGCTCCAAGAATTCCCGAGCGGATGGCGATTCGCCGGCTCAGTGCCGCAAAAATACATCCAAATTGGTAATGCCGTCCCCATTGGATTGGGCCGCGCGATTGGAAAGATGTTGGTGTCTGTCGCCTCCGACACAGACGTTGGGTTACGACCCAAGCATTGGAAGCGCCGAGGTAGTGTAATCTGTGCCGATCCCGTCCTCGCCATGCGGCTCAAAAAGCGACGGAAGACAAAACTGAATCCGCCTCGAATGAGAAAGAATAAGGACCGGAACGCAGCGCGTCGTTGGCTCCAGCAAGCGGCCTAGAATTCGGCCGACCTGTTCAAGAAAAATGGAGAGGCGCCTCCGGCTCAAGCTTCCTCAGGGAAAGTTTCTGAACGTGAGCCCTTCTCGGGCGCGAACGATGTCGGCGATTCGTGGCAAGAATACAAAGACTGAACGGAGGTTGCGCATGGCGCTAACGCGAGCGGGAATCAGTGGATGGCAACTGCATGCAAATGATATTCCGGGCCGCCCTGACATCTACTTCCCGGTACAGCGGCTTGCAATTTTCGTCGACGGTTGCTTTTGGCACGGTTGCTCAAGATGTGGCCACATCCCGAAGACCAGGCGCCCGTTTTGGGCGGCAAAAATCCTGCGCAATAAAGCGCGAGACCGGGCGACGGCCCGCAAGCTGAAGCGGATACGAATGAATGTGATTCGCGTTTGGGAGCATTCGCTGAAGTCCGCAAAGGGAACTGACTCGGTTATCAGGGCAATCAGGAATTTTCGAAATCGCATTTTGCGCTAAGGTTCGACACCAGCGAAAACGCACCAAACGAGTGCATCGTTTCGTGTCAGCGTGGACAATTGAACAAAGCTCGGAGTCAAATCCAATTCGGACGCGAGAGACACTATCGACTCTTTCCAAGCGTGAACGTCTGAAGTTCGTTGATAGCAAAGCATGACGATGGCGACCCGCCCTTTCCGCGCTACGTGTGCTTGCACCCATCGCAGGTATCCGAACAATCTGGCCAAGGTAGCCGCGGTTCGCGGAGATTCTGAATCCTTAGCGTCACCAACAAGAAGCAACTGTTTGAATTTGTTTACTCTTAATACATCAGGGCGGCGAGAGTCGGGAAATTGACCCCCGATTTCTTCAAAGCACCCAATAAGGTCGCTAAGAGCTTCTAAGAGGGCGACGCGGGACTCGTGCTGATACCCCATGTATAATCAAGGGTTCAGTTGTTCGGCCACGACAGGGGACCGCCATTTCGACAAGAGATCCAAAAGCATTGATTGACGGCTGACCGACTCGCCCGTCGGATCGCCTAACAGGTCGCCTGCAGCCCGTTGCTTATGAAGTAAGCGCTGATACTCTTTCTCTTCGAGCGTGTTTTCAGCCAATAGAATTAAGTATTGAACTTCCCGTGCCTGGCCGCGGCGATGGATACGGTCAAGGCTTTGCAGATAGTGGGCGGCCTGGTTAGACATGGACTCGTAGATTGCGAATCGCGACCGATGTAAAGTGAGTCCGGCGCCGGCGGCGGCCGGATTGCCCACGAAAAGCATTGTTTGATCATCTTCCTGAAATCGTCGAACCGCCTCTCGTCGAGCACTTACGTCCGTTACACTCCCATCGTAACGCACCGGGTTAAAACGACCAAAGCGACGGACGATTGCCTCGAGTGAAGCGGTGTAGAACGACCAAAGCACAATCTTCTCGCCTCGCTTTAGAATTAACTCGTCAAGCAGGCTATCCAAAGCGAGAAGTTTTGCCGGAGTTTCAGAGTAACCAGGAACAACTGGCGACGGGTTCGAACAAATTTGCAGCAGTGCACTGCGCCTGGCGAGGAACGATGTGAGTTGACGTCGAAACATTGGCTCATCGGTTAGTTCGAGATCCTGTATTAGCTCCGCTGAAAGTTCTTGATACAACGCATACTGGTTCGGTTGCAGTGGTACCGAAACTTGCTGAAATGACTTCGGTGGTAAGTTAGGCAAGACTTCGCTCTTCAGATGCCGAACGAAAATCCCTTTCTTGTTTATCGCCGCTTGGACCACCGGGCGGGCCTTCTCTCGATCCTCTGGGATTTGAACCCCTCGAAATGTGAGGCCCATGTCCACAATGCCAAATTGTTGAATCAAATCGTGGGGTGAATTGGGGGCGGGTGTTCCGCAAAGCACAAAGGCGCGTCCAGATAATTCGCGTAACCGGCGGATTGCCTGCGTTCTCTGAGCGTCAAGGTTCTTAACATAAAAAGACTCGTCGATAACCAACATTGCGCGCCCGGAGTGGCTTCGCAGTAAGGCCGCGAATTCGGCTTCCATGGATATCGCAGATTCAAAATTTGTGACAAGCACATCGGCACCGGATCCGATGGCAGAGCGCTTTTGCCGTTTTGATCCAGTGACTAGCGCAGTGGTATACAAGTCGCCCTTGAAGGTCGCGAAGTCCCGAGGCCACTCCGGAATCATGCTTTTCGGCGCGATGATCAGCGCCATATCAATTTCATCTCGCTGCACCAGGGTATCGAATGCAAAAATCAAGGTAACGGTCTTGCCAGTCCCCTGTTCGTCAAAAATGCACAGGCCGAATCCTCCGGGGAGTGTCATTGCTGCGACGTTGGTACACTGATGATCATCAAGTACGTTTAGATTATCGATGTCATTAATATATCGCTCAGCTGTTGCGCGATCCGACGTTAGAAGTGTTTCGACTTCCTTGCGGATTGAATCGTGCGCGGAGCGAACCCTCTGTCGATTCTGAGCGAAGCGCACGGCTTCCGGTCGCCAACGCAAGTCAATTGACGGGGATGCTCGAAGGAGCTCTGCAGAGTCTTCGGTAAACACCGACAGACCGCCAGCCGAACGTTTCAATACTGCGCTAGGAACCGCTTCTTTGAGGGCGACTAAGACGGCGTTATTATTTGATCGATTACGAGGCGTGATTACCAAGTGATCGAGGTGCTGCGAAACACGAACATCTGCGATTGGCGGAGTCCCGTTCTTAATTTGCGTTGGTTTCACCATCCGGCACCTCCTCGCTCAAGATGGCGCCCGCCTGTTGTTCAGCCAGTTTTAAGGCGCCAACCAATCGTCGTAAGTTCGATTTTGAAATGAGGTCTCGAAACGCTGAAATCGGCAGTTCCTCTAGCCACTTCACGAAAATTTCGATCCTCGTGTTCGCTCCGACGCTGCGTGTCTCCGCTTTACGTAGATGTGCTACGGAACAGGCTTGATCGACGATTTCTTCGGCCTCTTCGATATCAGGCTCGGCGAGTGCCTTTCTTAGGAGGTCGCGGGCTTCATCGTTATCATGAATATATCGAAGGGCCCTAATCTGCTTCCAATTCTTGAACTTGTCCTCAAATAGCAAATCGAAAGCAAGGTGTTTGAACGACTCATCTTGAGTCAGTGAGTACGCCACGCTGCCGGGCTTTGTGCCCTTGCTGAGTTCATCGAAATATTGAAATTCCTTATCGGTGCGGTGTTTTACCGTGTACTCATCTTTGCCGCGGTTATTGATTTCGTGGTCTTCAAAATCGAGAGCCCAGTCTACCATTCTCAGATAGCGGTTAACAACGGTCGTTTCTGGTCCGAGAGCGAACTTCATCGAAAGCTCTCTCTTAAGCTTCGCTTGTTTCTTGGGTCCGGGGGTGGTCGGTTGAACAGCTAGGATTGACTGCCACTCATCATAAACTTTGCGCGCTTTGACGTATTCGGGCCATGCTTGCTTACAATCCGATTCGAAATTCAATGCTACAACGACCGCATCTCGTTCATCGGCGGTCGTATGTTCAGTAAGCTGCCAAACAAAAAGATATTCAACTCGCTGCTTTTGGGTGGCGTCGAATTCATCACTATTCAAGATATAGTGGCATGCAGTTATTCGGCGATTTCCATCCAGAGGGGTGCCGTCGACGTCCAGGATTGGTGGCTTTTGAACGCCATTAACGGCAATGCTGCGGGCGAGGTCGGTGATTTCGAATTGATCGGTTTCAGTGACGCCCGGCAATTCCAGGTTGCTCAACATGATGTCGAGCAATTCGGCTGATGTTGGTTTGCGACCAAACTTGTGTTGAAACTGATTGAGGTGGATATCGAGCCGCTCGTTTTTGTCCCATAGATTAAGATCCGTAGTTTTGACGAACCCAGACATCATCGGGACATCTCGTCCATGGAAACAGGGTCGCGGTTGAACCGGGCCAACGTTAATTCCGTTATGTGGAAGGAGATCGAGTTTGTTGGCTCCGTTCGATCCGCCTGCCACAGCTATGCCCCGCCTGGTGTCTAGAACACTGCGCACCAAGTCTTCCACATTTCCCTCTAATTCACGAAGAGTGGTGCTGTCTCCTCGCTTAGAAGCACTGGATTTTAGCTGATCAATCACCCTCCGCAGAAGCCCGGCCGCCTCTTCTGGCGTCAACGGGTGATCCTTTCCTTCCTGTAATATTTGTTCGATTTCTTTTCCCAAATCGGCGGACGCCCGAAAGGCGGCTTCAATCACGGATTGAAAATCAGTTTGGTATTCGTTGGCTTCTTTCATTTTTTCCTCCAACAACAAGTCGCTGGCGTGTCAGGCCTCGCGATTCGTCGACGCGCTGACACACGGGAGACCTCTAGATAGGATGAATGATAACGTTGACCCAGAACACGGCGATATCCGAGCCGAAGAAGAAAGCTCCCTACTCTTAAAAGAGGCGAACGCAGCTGCGCTACGAGGCGACCCAATGGCTATGCTGGCGGCTCTTTATAAGAGCCACGTCCTGGACGGAATTTGTCGCCGACTGGCGAAGGACTGGAGTGAGATCGCCTTCGAAGATGTTGAGCTGCTCGTCGCCGCAGCAGTGGATGTGCTTTACGAAAAAGTTCGCCGCGGCGAACAAATTCGCCGGATAGCTCCCTTCCTGGTCAAGGTCGCAAGTCGCAAGGCGTATGATTTCGACGAAAGCAGACGCGTCATTGATGCTCTCGATCCGGCCGATGTCGAGGCCGCGGCGGGAAAGGAAGCCTGCCGGCACTTCGAGAGGGAGGAACAACAGGCAAAACCGAAGACTCCGGATCCGGACGATGAGCTTGATTATGAAGACAAACGACGCATCGCCCTGCGCATCGCCCGCGGCCTGCTGCCGCGTCTAGGCCAACAGCGGATTCAGGATGTCATGGGTTACATTCTTGATGCGATTGAGGCCGGACACGATGATATCTCGAACGAAGAAATTGAAGACGCCCTTGGTTTAAGTCCGGACACGGTTCGAACGTCCAAATCTCGCGGCTTCACCCGTCTCGCGCGGATCGCTAAGGCAGAAAAATTATTGGCGCAAGATTTCGATCTGCTCGGGCTCGATGCTGACGCCGAGGAATCGGAATAACATATCGGGTGTTGCCATTTCTCCGCGGCTCCGGAGGGGACGACCACCGACCTAACCAAAAGGCGGTTTGTAAACCGCCTCTCCTCGAGCTTACCGTACAATCTTCGCGGTAAGCAGCCGCAAGATCGCTGGCTGGAATCGCGCAACCGACAAAAGGGCGGAGGCGAGTCGCGGTGACAAAACCGCGGCGCGAGCCAGCCGGTTGATCCAGAGCCGGCCGCGATACAGTTGCGCGTGCGCGGCCGAGTAAGCGATCGCAACGTCGCCCGCGTTCCCGCCTTCGCCTTGCAAGGCGATCGCCTTAGCTGCGAGTTCGCCGGACGCGAGCGCATAATAAATCCCCTCGCCCGTAAACGGTTCGACAACCCGCGCGGCGTCGCCCACTAAAAATAACGATGGCTGCGCGGGAGAAATCGGTTCGCGCGTCAGCGGCGTGATGGTGCGCCATGAATGATCTGGCGAAACGCCGAAGCGCTGCTCCGCCCACGCACGCAAGGACGCGATTTGTTTCGGCACGCTAACAAGACAGACGTTGAGCTGTCCGTCTCCGACCGGCGCCTGCCCGGAATAACCTTCGGGCCGAAACTCCAGGACAACGCGATCGCCGAAATCGTGCGGCAACGGCAAATGAGTTTGGAGAGCGACGCGTTCCTTCGCCGTTCGCGGAAGCATTCCGCAAAGTCGAGCCACGGTAGAATTGCGGCCGTCGGCGGCGACGAGCGTTCGCGACTTGATGACCTGGTTGCCGATGGAAATTTTCCAATGTTCGTTGCGCGGATCCGGCGATGTCAGCGCTGTTACCGTCGCCGACTCAAAAATTATCGTGCCCAATTCGCGGGCGCGTTCGAGGAGCAGGTTATCAAAAAGGCTGCGCTTGATCGCGATCTCAGCGTTTTCGTCTGTCGGAAGCGACACGCTGATCCGATGCCCATTGATTCCGATGAAATCGACACAAGACAGTTTCCCGTGCGGAAGGTCTCGCATTCGCTCGGAAACCCAAAGTCGGCGCAAGATGGGCCAGCACGCCGGGTTGATGCAATCGCCGCAGACTTTCTCGCGCGGAAATTTTTCGCGTTCGAAGATCGCCGTTCGCAAACCCGCGGCCGCGCAAAACGCCGCGCAGCTGGCCCCGGCCGGCCCGCCACCGACGATCGCGACGTCGAACATTCCGCAGTATCTGCCAGCGCCGGCTTTTTCGCAGCCGCGTTCTGCCCTAAATTAGGTGGATGCCAAGCGCGGCGAAGGAGAAACCAGACCTGACGAAGAAGGTGCACGAAGTGCCGCACAAGCCCGGTGTTTACCTGATGCGCGATCGATTTAACCGCGTCATCTATGTCGGCAAAGCGCGCGATCTGCGGAAGCGCGTCGGCTCTTACTTCATGCCGTCGAAGATTGCGCAGGCCGATATCAAGACGCGCGCGCTCCTCGATGCGGTTTGGGATTTTGAAACGCACACGGTCCAGAGCGAGCCCGAGTCGCTCCTTCTCGAAGGCAAGCTGATCAAGGAATTTCGGCCGCGATACAATATTTCTTTCCGCGACGACAAGCGCTTCCTCGTTGTGAAAGTCGATCCGACCGAGGAATGGCCGCGGTTTCGGCTGGCGCGCTTCAAGAAGGACGACGGCGCGCGTTACTTCGGTCCGTACGCACACGCGGGCGCGTTGCGGCACACCTTGAACTTCATGCGGAAAAAATTTGGCGTGCTGACGTTTGGTCGCGGTTCGCCGACGGAACGCGAATTAAAATCGGCGACGTATCAGGTGCCGACACGATTGAGCGAGATCAGCACGGAGCTGTATCGGGAACGCGTCGCACAAGCTTGCGATTTTCTGGAAGGGCATTCGCGCGAGATGATCGAGGCGGTCGAAGACGAAATGCAGAAAGCCGCTGAGAAACTCGATTTCGAGAAGGCGGCTGACCTCCGCAACATGCTGGAGGACTTGCGCCGAACGACAAAACCGACGCGCCGCTTCACCCGCCACAGCCTGCCAAGCGCGATCGATCCCGAGAGCGACGTGCGGGCGCTGGCGGACGCGCTCCAATTGACGCGCCTTCCCGTCGTGATGGAATGCTTCGACATCTCGAATATTTCCACGACTCACGTCGTGGCTTCGATGGTCTGTTTCCGTAACGGCGTTCCCGATAAGGATAATTATCGGCGTTACCGGATCCGAACCGTCGAAGGACAAGACGATTTCGCGAGCATGGCCGAAGTCGTGCGCCGCCGTTATTCGCGTGTGCTCCTCGAGGCGCGGGAAGCAAATCCGGATGCCGCAGAATTTTCGCAGGAGAATCCGGCGGAGGCGCTCGATCGCGCGGCCTTGAAGTTTGTCGCGGTTCGTCTGCCGGATTTGATCATCGTCGATGGCGGCAAGGGACAACTCTCTTCGGCCTGCCGCGAACTGCAGCGGCTCGGTTTGCACGACTTGCCGATCATTGGGCTGGCGAAGGAATACGAAGAGATTTATCGACCGGGCCGCGCGCTGCCGCTGGTGCTGCCGCCGGATTCGGGTGCGTTGCGTTTACTCCAGCGGATTCGCGACGAAGCGCACCGTTTTGCGAACACGTATCACCAGCTGTTGATGAAGAAACGGATCGGCGAAAGTATTCTGGACGATTGCCCGGGCGTGAGCCAAAACCGGAAAAATTTGCTGCTGCGAAAATTTGGGTCGGTCAATCGCCTGCGGAAAGCGACCGTCGAGCAGATCGCCGCGACGGAAGGGATCGGGCCGAAGCTGGCGCAGGAAGTTCATCGGTTTCTCGAACGCCATTAGGATTCCGCTTGTCGATTCAAGCGTGGCCAGCACAGTTGCGCTTGTGAAGTTCCGAACGCCGGCAGTTCTTCTTTTTCTGATCGCGGCGTCGCCAGGTCTGCTTGCGCAAACCGAATCGCCCTCGCCGTCGGTCAGCGGTTCGGCGGTGGAAGAAACAATCGTCCCGACCTTCGAGACCCAAAAGCTGGCGCGAACTTACGTCCTCGATATTCCGGCGCCTCGCGGATTGATCACGGATCGCTATGGCGTCCCGCTCGCCCAAAACCGATTGATGTTCAATGTCGCAATCACTTTCCCAACGCCGCTCGACTTCTCGGACCCGCAGCTGCTCACTTACGCGCACGAAAAAATTCAGGCCGCAGAAAAATTGCTCGGCCGCTCGCTGAAAATCTCCGACGAGCTGATCAAACGGCATTACCACAACCGCGGCATCCTGCCGCTCGAGATCACGCAGAACTTGAGCGAGAAAGAAGCGGACGATCTCAGGCCGCGGCTGGCGGCGGACATGACGTTGCGGCCGTATTACGTCCGAATTTATCCACAGGGGCGAGTCGCGGGACAAATCGTCGGTTACAGCGGAAAGACCGGGCGTAATCCGGACGGGATCATCGACAACCACGAAGTGCTCTGGCCGGAAACAGAAGGACGAGAAGGACTGGAACAAACGTTCAACCAGGTTCTCACCGGCAAGCACGGCGAATACAAAATCACGTTCGATAAGGACGGCCGGAAGACTTCCGAGAAAATTACGACGCCGCCGGTGCCGGGAAACACGGTGGTGACGACGCTCGATGCGCATTTACAGGAACTGGCGGAGAACGCGCTCGAAGCGAAAGCGAAACGCGGCGCGATTGTCATCATGGAACCGTCCACGGGCGACATTCTGGCGATGGCATCGTGGCCAACCTACAACCCGAATGCGTTTGTGCCCACGATCTCCGCCGAGAAATTCAAGGCGCTCCAGGACGATCCCGACATTCCACTGCTGCCGCGCGCCTTCCGCTCTTCGTACCCACCGGGATCAACCTTCAAGGTCGCAATCGGAATCGCCGCGCTCGAGAGCGGTGCCGTTCGTTCGGATGAAGAATACAACTGCGTGCCGTCGATTCAGATCGGCAACGTCGTCTTCCACAATTGGAAGAAGACCGATCGCGGCGCGCTCAACTTCGTCGAGGCTCTGACCGAATCGTGCGACACCTGGTTTTATCAGGTCGGAATCAAAACGGGCGCGGAGCCGATCATCGAATGGGCGCAGCGACTTGGGTTTGGCGGCAAGACGGGCATCCCGTTGCGCGGCGAAGTGGATGGACGCGTGCCTAACGACCAGTTCATGAAAGCCACTCACGGCCGGAAATTGCTCAACGGCGATATCGCGAACATTTCCATCGGCCAGGGCGATACTCAGGCGACCCCGCTGCAAATGGCCCAGGCAATGGCGATCATCGGCAACGGCGGGACATTTTACCAAACCCGCCTCGTGCAACAGGTGCAGACCGTCGACAACGAAATCGTAACGGCGTTCCAGGTCCGCGAAAAGAGAACGCTCGGCGCGTCCGCGGACACGATGACCCAGCTACGAACGGCGATGGTCGATGTAGTGAATGGACCTGGCGGCACGGCGCATCAGGCGAGTCTGGATAACGTGTCGGTGGCAGGAAAAACCGGGACGGCGCAATGGGGACCGAAGAACAAGGAGCGAACCGCGGCCTGGTTCGCCGGGTTCGTGCCGGCCGACAAGCCGCAATACGCGTTCGCGGCCGTTTACGAAGGCGACGTCGGCAGCAAAGCGCACGGCGGCAGCGCGGCCGCGCCGATGATCGCGATGGTTCTGAAAGATGTTTACAAGGAAAACGGAAAGAAAAAATCGCGCCCCGAAACAGGCGACACGCGCGTGCGAAAAGCCGAGCCGGTGGAAGAAGACGAAGGGGATTGATCCGGGTAGCGCACGCGTCTCGCGTGTTGGTTTCGGCGTCTCGCCGAAACAAG
>Ga0307470_10000016_pt1 | contig 129204 bp, 131 predicted proteins | sample atmos_gasesAM3C__FD_204565 | JGI IMG/M metagenome (GOLD analysis project Ga0307470, IMG submission 204565) | Hardwood forest soil microbial communities from Morgan-Monroe State Forest, Indiana, United States - atmos_gasesAM3C_05 | ecosystem: Environmental > Terrestrial > Soil > Temperate... | reverse complement strand
CTGCGCGTCGGAAAGCCCCCACAACCGCGCGTCACGACACGAGCCAAGCAGCACCGACAGCTGCTCAACCACCGACGCGACCACATCCGACATAGAAGAAGAATAAAAGAGACCACCGACAAAACCGCCCCGGCCAACCCGACCGTCCGACAAAAAACTTGAGAAACTTCGGAGAGCAAAACGGCGAGCACCCAGAGTGGCTCCGGCGTGAGGCGGAAGGAGGAAGGCGAGAAACTCGGTGAGCAAGACGGCGAACGCCCAGCAGCCCCGGCGGGAGAAGGAAGGTGAGGACTTCGGTGGGCACAGCGGCGAGCGCCCACGGTAGTCCAGCGGGAGGTGGAAGAAGGAGGGTGAGAAAGCTCCGGGGAGCACAGCGGCGAGCGCCAGAATGGTGCCGGTGGCACGGCGGCGGCGGCAGGTGTTCGCCCGGCCCGAGTCCGCGAGCAGGACGGCGACAGGAGGGCCGAGACGGCGGTAGGCGCCCTGCCGGCCTGCCATAACCATGCTGACGACGACACGACCCGCGCGGGTGGAAGAAAACCCACCAGGTGGCAAGGGGTACGGCGTGAGCGGGCACGGCGGCGTGCTGAGCGCGCGGCAAGCACGGCGCCGCGCCGCGGCACCTGCCCTCCGGCTACCGGCAGGTCAACCTCGCCCGGATGCGGGGAGCGCCGCCGGCCGCGACCATGCCCGGCCGGCCGCACCAGCCGACCGCCACCGAACAAGCCGACACAACGCAGGCCAGCCACGGCGTCCGCGCACTGGAACCCACGAACCCGACGCGACCAACCCGGCCACCACCACAACCCGACACCGAAAAACATCACCCAAAGACCAAGAACACCAGCAGAAGACCATCTCAGCCGCTTACGCACGGATTCGGGTCAGAGGGCCGCTCCGTGACATGCTCCTGACCATGGTCAGCCCCCACCGACAACCGCGCTCAGGCGTTGTCTTCGAACTCCTTGAGCTCCTTGGCTAATGCGTCGAGCTGCGTCGCCCCTGCGTCGAGATCATCGTCCGACGATTCGGCGGGCGGTGGGGACGGGGGCTTGAGGCTCGAGAGGTCAACCTTCGCGTCAGACAGCATCTTGCGAGCAGCACCGTCGCCGAGCACAGCCTCAAGGACCGTGATCATGGCGTCCACGTGCGTGCCGCCAATCTTGTCAGCGTACGCCTGCAAGCTCAGGCGACCCTTGACCGCCTCGTCGAAGTGGTCGCAGAGCACCCCGACCTGCCCGCCGAAGTACGCGTTGGCGAGCAGGTCATGGTTGATCACGTTCTGGTCGAGGAGCGCCTTCACCCCGCGGAGCTGAGCGCCGTAGGTCTCCGTGTCGCGGACGACCTTTTCCTGGAGCGATTCGGTCACGATCCGGGTGAAGTATTCGGTGACACCCTCGTTGAAGTGAAAGCCGAAGAGCATCTGGACGGCCGGCTTCGAGAACCGGTGGAGGGCCTCGTGGTACTCGTTGCCGACACCGAGCGCGTCGTCTCGGACATACGCGGTGTCACCGATGGTCAGTCCCTGGAGCTGGGTGCCCTCGACGAAACGCTGGAGTGTCTTGGGGTTCTTGGCAACCGTGTCGGCAACCTCAGCCACGTCGGTCTCCGGCAGGCGTCGCAGGACGTTGACGACGCCAAGCACCTGGGCCGTGACATACCGAAGCTTCAGGTCGGCGCTGGTACGAGGCCCAACGACATAGTTCCACACCGAGGGAACCGTGCTCAGAACCTCGAACACGGCAGCCGCGGTGAGACGGGGAGCGTGGCCGCTGTCCTTGGCCTTTTCCAGGGCCTCGGTGTCCTCTCCCAGCACCACGCTCGCCTCGACCAGGAGCTCCTGCGATTTATAGCGGACTTTGATGCGGAAGGGCGCGCCGCTCGCGTCCCGCTCGTTGGGGGTGTCGACAAATGTGAACTTGTAGTCCCCCGCAGGCAGCTCTGTCCCCTCGGCACCGACGATGGGGTACCTCAGCGTCACCGTCCCGCGGCGCCGAAGCTCTTCCTTCTTTTTGCTCCAGTACCCGTCCAGCTCGGTGGCCAGGACGCCGGAGTACTGATCGACCGCCCTGGTCGTGGGCCAATACGCGGAGTCGAGGAGCTGGGCGCGTTCCAGCCAGCGCAGCTCCCCGTTCACCAACGCTTGCACGAGCGGGACACCATCCGTGCCATATGCCCAGGACAGCGGGTGGACGACGACCGCACGATAATCCTTAAAATGCTCTGCGCCCAACTGGACCGTGTCGGTCATCTCCGCGTCGACGCTGCCTTTGTTGCCCATCCCGTACACGGTGACGAACCCCGACTCGCCGCGACCAGGCCGTGGATGCGGATCAGAACGTACGGACCAGTCCACAGCGCCTCCCTGGCCAGACGACACCAGCAATGATCTCAAACGTGGAGGTAGCCTATCAAACGGGTCACGCGATGTCAGCAAATGTCATGCCGACGGCGTACGTCAATGACTGCGACGGCGACCCGGGCTCGAACGCCTTCACCAGACATGTGGGTGCCCGTCTAGTGAACGGATGACGGCGGGCTTATGCAATGCGTCGCGTTGAGGTTCGTTGCTGGCCAGGTGGTCCGGATCGGTGGGTAGCTCATCCACGGTCATGGACAACACGCCGAGACCGGCAGGCCACGTGCGAGCCGGTCAGTGCCCTGGTGGGGCTGCCGACGTCGTCCGCCACGGCTCACGGCAGTCGGCCCCTGCCCTGCCGACCAGGCCAACCCGCGAACCGGCCGAAGCCCGCTCGGCTGGCATACTCGGCGCTTGGCTCAGCCGGCACAGCACGCTAGGGAAGGTCCGTTCCGTGACTGAACGCACCACCGCTGTCGATCACACCCCAGTCGACGACATCCCCGCCAACCCGGACGCTGCCAGCACGCCGCGGCCGAAGGTGGCAGAGGCGACCGACGACGGCCGGCCGTCGGTGCATGCGCTGCCCTCCCGGCTGCGGCTGGCCGGCGAGGCAGTGGCGATGGCGGTGGCCGGATACGTGCTGGCCTGGCTGTACATCCCCGCCATCCGGGACAGCTCACAGTCGATCTTCGGCGACGTCACCACGAACGCGATGGCGCCGGACCGGGACGGCCTGGCCGGCTGGATCCGGGACGGCGTCTTCCCGCTCTGGGCCAGGACGACGTACGGCGGCGAGCCGTACCTGGCCAACCTGCAGCACGGCACGGCGTACCCCGGCTCGCTGCTGTTCCTGATCGGGTCGAGCTCGACCGCGCAGGACATCGTGATCGCCACCCACCTGGCGCTGGCCTGCGTGGGCATGTGGGCCTACCTGCGGCTGGCCGTCCGTACCAGCGGCTGGGCGGCGGTGCTGGGCGCGCTCTGCTACACCGTCGGCGGCGTCATGCTGTCGCACACCGTGCTGGCAGACCAGTTCCACGTGATGTGCTGGATGCCGCTGATGTTCCTCACCGGCCACCTGGCGCTGGAGCGGCGCAGGCTGCGCTGGACCGTGCTGACCGCGCTGACCATCGGCATCGCGTTCCTGGCCGGGCACCCTGAGCCGTGGCTGTACCAGATGGCAGCGCTGGCGGCGTACGCCGTGGCCTGGATCCTGTTCCGCGGCGAGGAGGCGGGCCGGCTCGCCCGCCGGGCGTGGGACGCGGCCCGCTACCTCGGTGGCGCGGTGGTGTTGTTCGTGCTGCTGTTCGGCTGGCAGCTCCTGCCGACGCTGGCGCTCAAGGGCCAGGGCTACCGCACCTCGCCGACGTTCAACCAGCAGTACCCGCTGCCCGAGGCGACCGGCATCAACGCGCTGCTGCCCGACTTCGGCCGGGTGCTGATCGGTGAGAACCAGGCGTTCGTCGGCACCGCGGCGCTGTGCCTGGTGGGCCTGGCGCTGGTGGCGCGGCGGCGCGGCACGCTGTGGCTACGGGTCTGGCTGCTGGTCACCGCGACGGCCGGCGTGATCATGGCGCTCGGCCTGCAGAACCCCATCGCGGCCTTCCTCTACCACCACAGCAGCCTGGTCAAGGGCTTCCGGGTGCCGTCCCGCTACCTGCTCATGACCTACTTCGCGCTCTGTGTGGGCGCCGCGCTCGGCCTGGACGAGCTGCTCTATAACGCCGTCGGCCGGTGGCGGGCCCGGCTGCGGCAAGGGGTGCTGGCCGTCGCCGTGCTGGCCGCCGGGCTTGGCGTGATGCTGGTCCTCGCCGACATCCGCAACGACGGCGCCTCGTGGAAGAAGTGGCTCGCCGCGGCCGGCATCGGCGGGCTGGTCTGGCTGGCCGCGGCGTTCCGGCGGATCCCGCGCACCGCGCTGGCCCTGGTGCTGATCGGGCTGACGGCGGGCGAGCTCTACTACGCCCGGCCGTACGCCGAGTACCGGCAGAAGGTGCCGAACGAGGTCTACGACAGCAACGGGCCGACGCTGGCGGCTATCGGTGCCGGCGGCGGCCGGTACATCACCATCGCCGGGCCGCCCGCCACCCAGGCGCAGAAGGAGAGCATTCCGATCCCGGCTGATGTAGCCGACACCACGGCCAAGCGCAACTACTACCTGGCCGGCGTCTACCCCCGGCTGGTGGGCCGGCCGGGCATCCAGGTCAGCGAGCACGCCGAGACGATCCTCGGCCGGGACGGCGGCCTGCTGCCGCTGCGCCGATACCACGACTTCTACCTGGCCGCCGTACACGCGGGCGGGGACATCAACTCCGGCGTCACCGGCACGCCGCCGTCGCAGTGGAGCTGGACCGCGCTGGACTTCCTGGCGATCAAGTGGTTCGTCACCCGCGACGACCTGCCGGCCACCGAGCGGGCCGTGCTGGGGCAGCATGGCTTCCGGGTGGTCGGGCACGATGCGTACGTGCTGCGCTGGGAGCGGGCCGAGCCGCCGCTGGCCCGGCTGGTACACGCGGTCGACGTGATCCCCACCGACGAGGCGCGCACCGCCGCGCTGGCCGCGAGCTACCCGCTGCTGGCCAGGGCCATCGTGGAGCAGCCGGTCGACCTCGACCCGGCCCCCGCGACGCCGACGTCCCCGACGTCCCCGACGTCCCCGACGTCCCCGACAACCCCGACGAGACAGGCGGGCGCCGAGTCGGTCCGGACGGTGCACGTCGGCAACACGTCGGTCGAGCTCGTGGCAACCAGCGTGGGCCGCTCGCTGCTGGTGCTGGCCGACCCGTACTACCCGGGCTGGCGGGTCAGCGTGGACGGGCGGCCGGCCACCGTGCTTCCGGTGGACCAGGCATTCCGTGGCGTGGTGCTGCCGGCCGGCGAGCACACGGTGACGTTCAGCTACGTCGACGGCGACTTCCGGCTCGGCCTGCTGCTGGCGGCGCTGACCGGGGCCGGGCTGGTCGGCATGCCGCTGGCGGCCGGCGTGCTGCGCCGCCGCCGGAACGCGACCGCCGACGGGCCGGCCGAGGCAACCGAGCCAGGGCCAGGGCCAAGGCCAGAGCCAGAGCAGACCGAGCGATGAGCGCGATCGCCGACGGCGGCCAGCGCGGGCGTGCCCGGAACCAGGCCCGGATCCGGGTCGAGCTGCTGCGCAACCTGGTGCGCAAGGACCTGAAGGTGAAGTACCAGGGCAGCGTGCTCGGCTTCCTCTGGTCGCTGGCCAACCCGCTGCTGCTGCTGGCTGTCTACTCCTTCGTCTTCCAGCTCGTGCTGCGGTCCGGCATCCCGGCGTTCGGCTTCTTCCTGCTCGCCGGGCTGCTGGTGTGGAACGCGTTCGCGGGCGCCGTCGGCGCGGCCTGCGGCGCGGTGGTGGGCAACGCCGGGCTGGTCAAGAAGGTGCGCTTCCCGCTGGTGGTGCTGCCGCTGACGCCGGTCGGGTTCACCGCGGTCCACTTCGGGCTGCAGCTCCTCGTGCTGCTCGTGGTCATGCTGGCCACGGGCTACACGTCCTTCCTGTCCCCGGCGCTGCTGCTGGCCGTGCCGGCGATTGCCGTCGCGCTGCTGCTCACCGTGGCGCTGTGCTTCCTGGTGGCCGGGCTGAACGTGCGGTACCGCGACACCCAGCACATCGTCGAGATCGCGCTGATGGCCGGCTTCTGGCTGAACCCGATCGTGTACTCCGTCGCGCTGGTCCACCAGCACCTGCACAGCGGCTGGCTCTACCAGCTCTACTACCTCAACCCGATGGCGGGCGTCGTCACCACCATGCAACGGGCGCTGTACGGGCAGGATCCGCTGCTGCCGGGCGGCTCCAGCACGCTGGCCGACCCGGGCTACCTGTTCTACCTGGAACGGCTCGGGATCGGCGCGCTGATCTCCGGCGCGCTGCTGCTGTTCGCCCTGCGGGTGTACTCCAGGCTGTCCGCGGACTTCGCGGAGGAGCTATGACGCACCCGATGGTTGCGATCCGGGCACACGGGGTGAGCAAGCGGTTCGTCCAGCACACCCGGCAGGCCACCAGCCTCAAGGAGCGGCTGCTTCGCCGCGGTGGCTCCGGCGACCGCTGGTTCTACGCGCTGAACGACGTGTCGCTGGAGATCCAGCAAGGCCACACCATAGGCCTGATCGGGCCGAACGGCTCCGGCAAGTCCACCCTGCTCAAGGTGCTGGCCGGCATCCTGCGGCCGACCACCGGCACGGTCGAGGTGCACGGCCGGATCGCCTCCCTGCTCGAGCTCGGCGCCGGCTTCAACGGCGAGCTGTCCGGCCGGGACAACGTCTACCTCAACGCGTCGCTGCTCGGCCTGTCGCGGCGCGAGACCGACCGGCTGTTCGACTCGATCGTGGAGTTCTCTGAGCTGGCGGAGGCCATCGAGAACCCGGTCAAGCACTACTCCTCGGGCATGTACGCCAAGCTCGGCTTCGCCGTGGCGGTGCACGTCGACCCGGACATCCTGCTGGTCGACGAGGTGCTCGCCGTCGGCGACGAGGCCTTCCAGCGCAAGTGCCTGCACAAGATCGCGGAGTTCCAGTCCGAGGGCCGGACCATCCTGTTTGTCAGCCACGCGCTGGACCAGGTGGAGCAGATCTGCGACCGCGGCGTGGTGCTGTCCGCCGGCCGGGTCGTCTACGACGGCGACCCGGAGTTCGCCGTCGGCACGCTGCGCATGCTGCTCGGCACCGACCAGCCGGAGCCGGCCGCCGGCGACCTGCCCGCGGACAAGGGGATCACCTTCGACTCCATCGTGGTGAGCTCGGTGCGGGGCGGACCAGCGGTGAGCGCGTTCAAGGCCGGCGACCCGCTGGCCATCCGGGTGACGACCACCGTGGCCGAGTGCTGGACGGAGGTGGTGCGCGGCATGCAGGTCGTGGTGATGGGTGTCGGCGACATCCCGGTATGGCTGATGGAGACTGAGCCGGGCACCTGGCCGGACGCGCCAGGCCGCTGGTCGGTCGATTTTATCCTGGAATGCCCCCCTTTGCTCGGCCGCTTCGTGCTCGGTGTACAACTGATCGGCGAGGAGGGCCACGGGCTGGCGCACACCCGGACCACCGTCGCGTTCGGCATCTCCAGCGGCCAGCGGGTCGGCTTGATCAACGTGCCCTACGAGGTGCGCGGCAGTGGACCGAAAGGGGCCGATGAGCAGCCCCCGGGCGACTAGCCCCCGGACGACCGTGGTGATCGTCAACGGCCGGGACGTCACCGACAAGGTGCTGTGGGAAAAGCTGGCGTTCGGGCCGGAGGGTGCGGGGGGCGGCCGGTTCCGCTGGACCAGGCCGGCCGGCGAGCTGCTGGTGCCGGTCAGCGACGCTCCTGACGGCCGGCCGGGCGACGCGCCGGGCCACCTGGCCGACGACATCAAGATCATCTTCCGGATGGCGGCGGAGTCCGGCGGGATCGTGCTCGCCGCCGGCTACGGCGCCGGCCGCCGGTTTCCAGGAGGTCGACGAGGGCCAGTACGACGAGCCGGCCGAGGTGTTCACGGCCTGCGGGAACGGCATGGCGACCCGGGCCACGGCGGGCCGCGAGGTCGGCTGGTTCGACGACGACTTCTTCATGTACTACGAGGACACCGACCTGTCCTGGCGGCTGCGGTCACGAGGCTGGACGGTGCGCTACGAGCCGGCCGCCGTACCGCGGCACATCCATACGGCGTCCAGCAAGGAGTGGTCGCCGCGGTGGGTCTTCCACGTCGACCGCAACCGGCTGCTGATGCTGACCAAGAACGCCTCGGCCAGGCTGGCGGTGGCCGCGGTACCGCGGTACCCGCTGTCCGCCGGGTCGATCGCGGTGCGGGCGCTGCGCGAGGGGCTGGCCCAGCGGCGGCGCCCCGCGATCAGGCCGCACCTGCTCCGTGCCAGGATCATCCTGTCGTACCTCAGGCTGCTCGGTCCCATGCTGGTCCGGCGCCGGCAGCTCAGCCGGCGTGCCACGGTCTCCCGGAAGGAGCTGGAACGCTGGCTGGTCACCACTCGATGAGGTCCGGCGCGTGAGAGACGCACCGCGGGCTGCGGTCTACAACCGGTTCTGGCACTCGCTGGGGGGAGGCGAGCGGCATTCGGGGATGATCGCCCAGGTGCTGGCCGCGGACGGCGTGCCGGTCGACCTGATCGCGCACACCGCCGTGGACGTCGAGGAGCTGGCCGAACGGCTCGGGCTGGACCTGTCCGGCTGCACCCTGCGGGTCGTGGCCGACCGCGGCGACACCGAGCTGTCCCGGCTGTCCGGCGAGTACGACCTGTTCGTCAACGCGACGTACATGTCCCGGCTGATGCCGCGGTCGCCGCACACGGCGTACCTGTGCTTCTTCCCCACGCCGTTCGACCACGACCTGGCCCGCTGGCGCAAGGCCGCGATCACACTGACGCGGTGGTACCTGCGGCCGGCGGCGGGTCACCTGTTCTGCCAGTTCGGCACCGGCTGGTTCCCCCCCGAGGGCGGCCGGCGGCGGCGGTGGACCTGGACCAGCGGGGACGCCGTGCTCACCCTGGACCCGGGGCCGCGGCGGCTGCTGCAGGCCGACTTCGGCCGGGTCGGCGGGCCGGGTCCGTGCCAGCTCACCGTCACCGACGAGACCGGCGCGGAGCTGGCGCGCTTCGAGGTTACGCCGGAGTTCCAACGGCACCGGATTCCGCTGCCGGCCAGCACCGAGGGGCACGAGCTGCACCTTCGCTCGGACACCTTCGTGCCCACCTTGCTCACGCCGACGGCCGGCGACTCGCGGACCCTCGGCGTGGCGGTCAGCCGGATGCGGTTCCTCGGGCCGCTCGGGACCCGCGAGCGGGTGGCGCTGCGTTTCCCCTGGCTGATGCGCGACCCCTCCGACCTGCGCTTCCTGGACAGCTACGACGTCGTGCTGGCCAACTCGCGGTACACCGAGGGCTGGATCGAGCGGCTCTGGCGGCACGAGGCGGACATCCTGTACCCGCCGATCGACGCCGCCGACATCCATCCGAGGGCCGAGCGGCGCCCGACGATCCTGACCGTCGGCCGGTTCTTTGCGCCTGGTCTCGGGCACGCCAAGCGGCAGTGGGAGATGGTGCGGTTCTTCGGCGACATCGTCCGGGCCGGCGGGCTGGCCGGCTGGACCCTGCACGTCGTCGGCGGCTGCGAGGAGTCGCAGCGGCCGTACCTGGAGCGGGTGCGGCAGGCCGCCGAGGGGCTGCCGGTCGAGATCCACGCCAACGCGCCGCGCGCGCTGGTGCACGAGCTGATGGCCACCTCGTCGATCTTCTGGTCGGCCACCGGGTACGGCGAGGACGAACGGCGGGCGCCGTGGGCGCAGGAGCACTTCGGGATGACCACCGCGGAGGCGATGGCCGGTGGCTGCGTGCCGGTGGTCATCGACCGGGCCGGGCAGCGTGAGATTGTCCGGGAGGGGGTGGACGGCTTCCGGTGGTCGACGCCGGCCCAGCTCGCCGCCCGCACCCGGCAGCTCGCCTCGGACCAGGAGCTGCTGGAGAAGCTGTCGGCGTCGGCGATCGCCCGGGCACAGGAGTACTCCGACGAGTCCTTTGCCGCCCGCTGGCGGGAGATCGCCACCCGGCGCGGGCTGCTGGGAGCGTAATGGTGAGGGAGGCGGCCGGGCTGCGGGTCGGGATCGACGCGACGCCGCTGCTGGGGCCGCGCACCGGGGTCGGCCGGTACGTCGAGCACCTAGTGGCCGCGCTGTCTGGGCTGGAGGGCCTGGGCGAGCTGCGGGCCACGGCGTTCACCTGGCGCGGGCAGGGCGGGCTGGCCGCCGCGGTGCCGGCCGGGGTCACGGTGGCCGGCCGGCGGGCTCCGGCGCGCGGCCTGCAGGCGCTGTGGCGGCGGGCGGACGTGCCGGCGGTGGAGCTGCTGGCCGGCCGGGTGGACGTCTTCCATGGGACCAACTTCGTGCTACCGCCGCTGCGCCGGGCCGGCGGCGTGCTGACCGTGCACGACCTGGCCTACCTCACCCTGCCCGGCACGGTCAGCGCTGCCTCGCTGCGCTACCGCGAGCTGGTGCCGCGATCGCTGCGCCGGGCCGCGGTGGTGCTCACCCCGACCGAGGCGGTGGCCGAGGAGCTGCGGACGGCGTACCCGCTGCCGGCCGACCGGGTACTGGTCACGCCGCTGGGGGTGGACCGGGTGTGGTTCGAGACGCCGCCGCCGGACCCGGGGTGGCTGGCCGGGCGCGGCCTGCCGCCGGAGTACCTGCTCGCGGTCGGCACGCTGGAGCCACGCAAGGGGCTGGACGTGCTGGTCGCCGCGTACCGGCAGCTCAGCGCCGAGGAGCCGGCGACGCCGCCGCTGGTGCTGGTGGGTGGGGCCGGGTGGGGCGCTGGGCTGGACCTGGCCGGGCTGCCGGCCGGGCGGGTGGTGCTGCCCGGGTACGTCGACAACGCCGACCTGGTGCCGATCATGGCCGGCGCCCGGCTGCTGGCGTTCCCGTCCCGGTACGAGGGCTTCGGGCTGCCGCCGTTGGAGGCGATGGCGGCCGGGGTGCCGGTGGTGGCCAGCGACCTGCCCGCCGTACGGGAGGCGACCGGAGAGCTGGTCCGGCTGGTGCCGCCTGGCGACCCGGCCACGCTGGCCGCCGAGCTGGCCGCCGAGCTGGCCGCGCCGGCCGACCCGGCCGCGCTGGAGACCGCGCGCAAGCACGCGGCCGGCCACACCTGGCTACGCTGCGCGCAGCTCACCATGCGTGCCTACCAGCGCGCCGCGGCCCCCTGACCGCGAGCCATCCCACTGGCCTGAAGCGAGGTACGACGGTCGCCAGCGTCGCGCTATCGTGGGATAGCAGAGGTGGAGCATGGCAGACGTGCTGATTCGCGATGTTCCCGACAATGTGGTCGCGGCACTGGACGCGCACGCCGGCCGGCTGGGCCTGTCGCGCAGCGAGTACGTGCGCCGCCGCCTCACCCAGGACGCGGCAGCCTCCAGCTCACCGGTGAGCATCGGCGACCTCGCGCGATTCGCCGACGTCTTCGACGATCTCGCCGACCCTGATGTCACGACACAGGCTTGGCGGTGACGGCTTGGCTGATCGACAAGTCAGCGCTGGTCCCGCCTGGCCGCTAGCCGGGACGCCGTCGAATGGGCCACTCGGATCGAGCGTGGCCTGGTCCGCATCACGACCGTCACCCGCCTGGAGATCGGCTACTCGGCCAGGTCAGGGCCAGACCTGCGGACCGGGTTGCAGCGCCACCGCCGTCCTCAATGCCGGTCGAGTACCTGACCCCGGCGATCGAAGACCGGACGGTTGAGGTTCTGACCCTGCTCGCCGACCGGGGGCAGCACCGGGCGCCGTCGATCCCTGATTTGATCATCGCTGCGACCACCGAGCTCGCCGGGCTGACCATCCTGCATGCCGACAAGGACTTCGAGATCATCGCCGAGATCACCGGCCAGCCGGTCGAGCGCCTCAACGTTGAGTGACATCCACCCGTCAGGATGCATCCCAGTCCCCTCAGGTCCGGCACCGTGCTGGTCCGTCGGAGGTCAGGTGCGGGAGACTGGCCGCATGGCGGACCTGGTCGAGCGGCTGCTCCGGTTGTGGACCCAGCCGGTGGATGGTCACCCGGATCCCAAGGCAGTGTTCGGCCAGGTGTACGCCGACCCGGTCATCGTCAACGGCGTGCCGATGACCCTCGCTGAGCTAACAGATCGCGCCAGGTCGTTGCAGCGGGCCTTCGATGGGCTGAGCATGACGATCCTGGACCAGATCGAGACCGCGAATCGGATCGTGCTCGCCTTCATGATGCACGGGTGCCAGACCGGCACGTATGTCTCACCGCTGGGCGAGGTCTCGCCCACAGGACGTCAGGTGCGCGTGCGGACCATCGACGTCCTGACGATCCAGGACGGCCTGATCTCGGCCATCTGGGTGGCCTCCGATGAGCTGGGCCTGCTGAGCCAGCTCAACGCAGCCACCCTCACCGATCAAAGCCGACCGTAAGCCAGCCGTGACCAACTCCGAGGCTCAGCCTGTCAACATCTGAGGGGGGCAGGCGGGCGCAGTGGTTCGGACGTCAGCCGGGCTGGGTGCCGGCGAGTTGGTCTTGCCAGGCGGTGAAGGCTGCGGTCAGGCGTTGTGCGGTGTCGGGGTCGATGCCGTCCTCGGCCCAGTCTGCGGGTCCGAGGCGTGTGATGGCGCGTAGCGCGTCGAGGAACGTGGCGATGGTGAAGCCGTTGTCCTTGGCGGCGGCGAGCTGAAGGAGCCGGTCGGGGCCGTAGCGGGTGAGCAGCGCGTCAACGTCGAGGAAGTCGCGGGGGCGAGCGCAGGCCTACAGCGCGAGGGTCTTGTCGGCGGCCAAGTCGTCGGGTGGAGGACCCGGCTGACGTCGAGGCCGACGGCGCAGCGCGGCGGCGACTCGTACCGCCTCCGCGTCGTCGATCTCGGTGAACAGGTCGATGTCCTTGGTCTCGCGAGTGACGAAGCCGTGCGCGATCATCGCGCCGCCTCCGGCCAGGGCCAGCGTGCGCGCCTCGGGCAGCGCCAGAGCGGTACGGGCGCACGATCTCGTACAGGTCACGGCGGCGCACCGGGTCGGCCAAGTCCCAGCGCACCCCCCGCGGATCAGGCCCGGACCAGAACAGCCGGGCCGGAAGGGCAACGACCCCACCCAGCCGGCCACGCAGCTCGCTCAGCCCGCCCGGCACCGCAACCTCTCGCACCCAGCCAGGACGCGAGGCTGAACCCACCACATCGGCCACACGATCATGGTGCACCACGACAACCACCGACGCCACGAAGATCAACCACCCGAACGGTGTCCGGCTGAAGGTGGGTGTGGAGCTGGCCGATGGAACGCTGCCGGTGGTCCACACGATGACGATGCGCGCCGGATACCAGGGCTTGTACGAGGAGGCCCAGAAGTGGCGGCTATGAAGCGGACGGCAGGACGCCGGCCACCAAGGCAGGGACCGTGCTCGACCCCGACGACGAGCAGCGCCTGACCGCAGAGGCAGAGGCCGGGTTCGATCCGGCCACCCTGGTCCGGCGCCCGGCCGGACGGCCCTCCCTGTCGGAGCGAGCTGGCCACTCCAACCGCGTGGACCTGTGCGTCGACGACGAGACATACCAGGCCATCCAACGGATCGACAACCAGGGCAACCGCAAGGTCAGCGATGTCGTCCGCGAAGCCATCCGCCAATACCTCGAAGCAAGCTGACGAACCGCACACCGAGCACAAGTGCACAGTGAACGCAACCCTATGAAGCCGACCCGCGACCAGCAGGCAGCAGCGCGCCGCACGCAGCCGAGATGGTCCACCGCGTCGATCGGCGGCAGTGCGCATGGCCGCGCTCTGCGCGGCATGGGTGCGCGTCCAACGCGGCAGTTGACGCACTATCCTCCGACAGCGGCGGTCCGGACAGGTTCACTGAATCACAGCCCACTCTCACCCATCCCTGCGATCGCGAGTGAGTTCAACAACGCGCCGGTACTCGCATCACGATCGGCGTTTGGCGACTCGGAGGACGATTCTGGGCACGCGCTAGCCGCGTGTTCAGCGCGCGTCAGTGGTTTCCGGCCACATCGATGACCCGGACCGTCATGTCCGGGCTGGCGACAACGATCCGCCGGCCGTCCGGGCTGAGGGCCGCCGCGTTGGCGAACACGTTGAGCGTGCGAACCGGATTGCCCGTGGCGGAGCTGTACAACCGCAGGGCCTTGTCGTCGCCGACGGTGAGCAGTATGCCGTCGTGGCTGAACGAGAGTACTTTACCGACACCGATGTCGCGGACGCGTTCGCCTGTCGCGAGGTCGTACAGCCGCACGGTCTCCCCCATACTCGCAGCGAGGAACCGGCTGTCCGGGCTGAACCTTACCTGTAAACTCTCGGGCAGGGTACGGATCAGCTTTCCGGTCTCCGGGTCCCAGAGCCGGACTCCTCTGTTCAGGTAGCCGGTCGTAGAAGCGAGGAACCTGCCGTCCGGGCTGAACGCCAGGGAGTCAGCGTACTCCGTGGTAATAACTCGGCGCAGTTGTCCGGTGGACGGGTTGAATAGTCGCACGCCGAGACTTGGATCGTATCCGCTGGCGGTGGCCAGGAACCTGCCGTCGGCGCTGAAGGCGACGTCGTAGCCGCCATTAGCGAGGTCGTGGACGCGCTCTCCCGTGGTGGGGTTGAACAGCACGCCGTCGGTAGCGACTAACCTGCTGTCCGCGCTGAACGCCACGGCGCTCACGACCTCGTTGGCGGCAAGGATCCGCACCTGCATGCCCGTGGCGGCGTCCCAGACGAGCACCGAGTGGTCATTGCCGCCGCCGGCGGCGATCAGCCGCCCATCCGGGCTGAATGCCACCGAACGGATATCTCCTGAGCCGGGCAGAATCCCCACGAACTGCGGCTTCTCGGCTTTGGTCCGGTCCGCCGCTGGCGGCGCGGGCACTCGCTTGCTGGCACTCCACGCGACCGCGCCGATCACCAAAGCGATAACGGTGACCGTGGCGACACCCGAGATACGTACCCGGCGAGGCAGGCGCCGCCACCACGGCATCGAGTGCGCCGGTTTGCCCGCGGCGAGCTCCGTGGCAGGTCCCGCGGCGGGCTTCGGGGGCTTCGCGCCGTGGACCCGGGGAGCCGGCGGGGGTATGTAGGCGTTGTGCACGAACATCATCTGGTCCGCGCTACGGTATACATCGGTGTCAGGATGCGGCAGCCCCTTCGCGCGGAGGTTCCGCTCGACCTGCTCGTACACCTGTTTCAGGGTGATTTCCGAGCCGGCGTCGGGAATACCCGAGCGCAGGACGTCGAGCAGTTCATCGGTGAAAGCAGTGTTACGCGCGCCGGGCGGCGAACTTGCCGGGTCGTTGGGGCCGGTCGACGTCATGACGTACGTCCCCGCCACGTCAAGCTGGCCCGCGAGCGTGGAGACGGTGTCCGACATCGCTCCGATGGCGCGCCCGCTGAAGCAGCAGTCCACGATGATCACTCTGATCCGTGCCGGAGAACTCAGGATCGCGTGGCGGACCCATTCGTAGTTGAGCCCGTTGAACTCCACTCGGCGGCGGGTCGTGTTGGTCGTGGCGAGATACAGCTTGTTGTTGGGCCCGAGCAGCCCGTGCCCGGCGTAGTAGACCAGGAACGCCTCCTGGGCGCGGTCCGCCACGTCCGCGAGTTGCTCGGCCACCTTGACTGGATCGGTGGCGTACAGCAGGTGCACATTGTCCGCCGGTAGCCCGACCAACGCCGGGTCGGAGAGCAACGCCGCAAGATCGCTCGCGTTGGCCGCTGCCGCTGGCAGCGCTGGCAAGTCGGGATCGTCGTACTTGGGAGCGTAGACAAGGACCGCATGTGTGTGAGAGCGGTGCGACACCAGTATATCAGTCCGTTTCCGATGTCTTCAGTATCTCGCGGATGACCAGTTCAGGGTCCCGGAGCGCCTTTGCGTCCAGGGTAACCTCCTGCTCGCCTCTCCGGATGGTCAACCGCACCTCCGTGCGTCGCATACGAAGCCACACGGCCAACGTGCCGGCGAAGGCCGACGCAGCAGCCGGGGAGAGGGTGACGAGCAGAGCATCGCTGACTGCCCCCATGTGACCGGCGGGAATCTCCGCCCACTCCGGGACCACCGTCACGCCCGGTATCCGCTCCCTACGCAGCCAGTCCAGCAACAACACCCGAAGTTGCTCGCCATCGTCCGCGGCGAGCACCACACGGACCTCCACGATCCTCCACCTTCAACCACGTACAGGTGATCAACGTCGCGGATGTTACGGTACGTGACCAGCCTATACCACAACCTCAGGGCGTCCCGGATCCGAAGGTATGAATCACTCGCGTAGGAGTGCCCGGCCGGCCGCGGGTGCGATCAGGCTACACCGTCGGCTGTCCGCCACCCGGGCGCCGGACCCGGGCCGGATCATCGACGGCCATTCGGTTACGCGGCCACCTGATCAGTCGATCACGGGGTCTGGTGCGGCGCCGCCCGCTGGAGTTCCGGCTCCATCATGACGAACAGGTTTCCTGATACTGCCGTGCAACTCTGGCCAGGAACCTGGCCTTGACCGCAGAAACGCACGGCGGATATCGTGTCGCGCCCAGTGCGTCCTCCCAGATCAGCACCGCCGTATCCCGGTTCTCCAGGACGGACTCGACCAGCCGGAACCATGACGTATGGGGAGTTCTTGGGCTCACCACGCAGACAAAGGCACGTCGCTGGTCGGTCTGGTCTGTCGGCCCGCTTGCGCAGTTCCGCAGTGCCTCGCCAGCAGTCGTGGACATCTGGCCCCGGTGACGGAACTTGTCTTCGCAACTTCCGCTGATCGGGATGTCAGAGTGAACCCTGGTCGTGGCTGGGGTTGGCGGCGGTGGACCATCGGCAGCCGGGCGTGGCGTTCAGCGAGGTGTCCCAGCCGAGGGCTGCCTTCGACCGCTCGGCGCACCTCGCGCAGGAGTAGCCACTTCTGTGGCCCACCTCGAGCCCGTTGCTGGCCACTCGGAGGGCGCCGTACGGAGCAGGTGAACCGGCCTGTCCTTTGACCGGGGCTGGCTTGACGGCACGCTCCCGCCGTACGCAGCACGATTGTCGGGGCGCTCGGGGAGAGGCACGCGGGCAGGCGGTGGGCTGCCTGGCTACGCTGCGAACCTCACCATGCGCCTACGGCGCGGCGGGTGGGTGAGGAGGGTGATCATGGCGCACCTGTGGAACCTGTGGGGCGGCCGGGACGGTGCCGCGGACCCGCGGCTGCGGCCGTGGCGGTCCGCCGTACGCGAGTCGGCGCCGGCCGCCGGCAGTGAGTGCCTGATCTGCGGGTGGCAGGGCCGGGCCTTCCTCGGCGGGTACCACAGCGAGGAGGCCAAGTGCCCCCATTGCGGGAGCATCGCTCGTGACCGGTTCCTGTACTGGTGCTGGACCCAACGGACGCCGTACCGGCGAGCCGACCGGGTGCTGGAGACCAGCCCGCGGCTGAAGCGACGCTACCGCCGGATGATGCGGCGCCGGGTTGACTACCGGTGCAGCGACCTCGACGGGACCGAGCACAAGGCCGCGCTCACCCTGGACCTGCAGGACATCGCGCTGCCGGACGCCAGCCTCGACGTGATCATCACCCCGCATGTGCTGGAGCACGTGCCCCACACCGAGCGGGCGCTGGCGGAGCTGCACCGGGTGCTGCGGCCCGGCGGCCGGATGTTCCTGCAGGTGCCGATGCCGCAGGGGGTGACCGCGCCGCCGGCCGAGCCGGAGTACCACGGCGACGACACGCTGGTGTACTGGCGATTCGGCTGGGACCTGCGGGAGAAGCTGGTCAAGGTGGGTTTCGAGGTGTCCGCGCTGGTCACCGAGCCGATGCGGGCGCGGGTCGCGGCGGGCGATCTCGACAGCGGGTACGACGGCCCGGACTGTGACGAGGTGGACCTGCTGCGGCATGCCGACCCCGCCATGCTGACCGCGGTGGCGTCGGCCGAGCAGGCGCGGCGGTACGGGTTCCTGCCTGACTTCCAGTTCATCACGTGGGACGCCGGCCGGCCGGCGTGAGCGCGGCGGGCGGGGCGAGCGCGGCTGACTTAGCTGATGGGGCTGCTGGCGGAGTGGCCGCGACCGCCGGGCCGACCGCAGGTGCGGCTGGGCGGGGTCGCCCGGTGCCGTTGCCGCGCTGGTCGGTTGCCCTGCTGCTGGCGGCGGGGACGGCGGGCTGGCTGCTGCGCGGCTGGCCGCGGGTCGCGCATCCGACGCTGTGGGCCGAGGACGGCACGATCTTCCTGGCCGGCGCGTACCACGACCCGTTCGGTGCGATCGTCACGCCGTACGCCGGCTACCTGCACGTGCTGCCACGGCTGGTCGCGGCACTGGCCAGCCCACTGCCGCTGACCTGGTTACCGACGGTGTACGTGGTGGCGGCGGTGGTCGGGACGGTGGCCGCGGCCGGGCTGGTGCTGTCCAGCCGGATGCGGTGGCTGCTCCCCCGACGCTGGCAGCCGCCGCTGGCGTTCGGGCTGCTGGTGCTGCTGCCGGCGGCCGACGAGGCGTTCGGCAACCTGGCCAACCTGATCTTCTACGGCGGCCTGGCGCTGGTGCTGCTCGGGCTGTGCGACGACCCGGTTGGGCGGCGCGGCAGGCTGGCCGAGCTGGTCGTGCTGGTGCCGCTGGCGTTGAGCGGGCCGTTCGCCGTACTGGCCCTGCCGGCGTTCGCGACCCGGTGGTGGCGGATGCGGTCCCGGCATTCGGCGGGGGCGGCCGCAGTCGTGGCGGGCGGCGCGGCGGTGCAGTGCGCGATCCTGCTGGCTGGACCGCGGGTGGACCATTCTCAGCTTGCCGCCGTGGATGTGCCGCGGTTCGTGCTGCATAACGTGGCCCGGGTGTGGCTGGTCGGCGACCGGGCGGCGCCGGTGTGGACGCTCGGGCTGACCGTGGCGGTGGTGGCCTGGGTGGGTGCCGTCGTGGTGGTGGCGGCGCGGCTGCGATCCACGGCGGTCGGGCTGGGGCTGGTGGTGCTGGTGGGGCTGGGGAGCGCGCTGTGGGCGTGGGGGTACTGGCTGGTCCGGCCGTACGTCGGCCAGCGGCACGTGCTGCTGCCGCTGGCGATCGCGGTGCTGGTGCTGGTCGCGGGGCTGGCCGACCGGGGCCGCTGGGCGCGGGTTGTGGCCGGGCTGTGCCTGCTGGCTGGGCTGGGCGGGATCGTGCGGGACGCGGCGATCCGGCCGCTACCGTTCTACCCGATCGGGCCGCTGGCCGACTGCCTGGCCGCTGGTTCTCCGGGTGGTCCTGAGTGCCGTACCACGATCAACCCGCACCGGGCCCCCTGGATCATCGTCCTCCGCCCCTGAATCCGTGTGGTCACCTCTCGGCCTTGTGGTGACCTCATGGGGCCGTCAGACCCCAATAGGTCACCACAACGCCGACAGGTCACCACACGGGGCCGGCAGGCAACGACAGGTGACCACAACGCCGAGAGGTGACCACAGCGGTGGCCGGGCGGGTCAGGCGGCGACGGCGGTACGCAGGGCGGTGCGCAGGGCCGCCCGCCAGTGCGGCAGCGGCGGCAGCCCGGCGGCCAGCCAGGCCCGGTCGGACAGCACCGAGTACGCCGGTCGCGGCGCCGGCCGGGGAAACGCCGACGTGGTGGTCGGCCGCACCCGCTCCGGATCCGCCCCGACCTCCTCGAAGACCGCCCGGGCCAGCCCGAACCACGTCGTGTCCCCGGTGTTCGTGCAGTGGTAGGTCCCGTACGGCGCGTCGCCGGCCGCCAGCGCCACCAGCCCGGCGGCCAGGTCGCGCGACCAGGTCGGCGAGCCGCGCTGGTCGTCCACCACGTCGAGCGTCTCCCTCTCCCGCTCCAGGCGCAGCATCGTCTTGACGAAGTTGCCGCCGGTCTCGCCGTACAGCCAGGCCGTCCGTACCACGTAGGACTCTGGCAGCACCGCGCGCACCGCCCGCTCCCCGGCCAGCTTGGTCACGCCGTAGGCCGAGCGCGGGGCGGTTGGCGCGTCCACCTCGTACGGCGCCGCGGCGTCCCCGCCGAAGACGTAGTCGGTCGAGACCTGCACCAGCCGGACGTCGTGCCGCAGGCAGGCGGCGGCCAGGTTCGCTGGGCCGACAGCGTTCACCGCCTGCGCCCGCTCGACGTCGGTCTCGGCCGCGTCCACCGCGGTGTACGCCGCGGCGTTCACGACGACCAGCCGGTCAGCCTCCGTACGCACAGACCGCGCCCAGGATGCGAGCAGGTCCTCCACCGACCGGGCGTGGACGACGTCCAGCTCCGCCCGGGCCACACCGCGCACGACCGGTACGTCGGCCCGGCCGGCAGCCACCCGGAGCAGGTCAGTGCCGAGCTGTCCGCCCGCACCCGTGACCAGCAGCGCGACGCCCCCCCGCGCCGTGCTCATCGGCACCGCTCCGCGCCGGCTGTGACAGGCGGCAAGCCGGTCAGGTGCGCACAGTCTGCCACGGGAGCCCGCATGACCTGGCAGTCTGGCACACACGCCTCGCCGGGCTTCCGGCGGCGGCCGGGCTGACCCGCTGGCTCGTGCCGGTTCGGTGGTCGTCAGCGACGAAGAAACCTCCTGGCCAGGTTGCGCGTCCTGACAGGTAGGCGCCTCGCAGCGCCCACCGCACCGTGCCGCCCGAGCCGCAGACCGAAGGAGGACGGCGCCGCCGTGACCGATCCACGGGATCCACGAGATCCTCGTAGCCACAACCCGCGGCGCCCGCCCCTGCCGGCCAACCTCGACCCTAGGCGCGGCCAGCCACGCAACCCGCCTCCCCCGCCGCCATACCGCCCGCCGCACCCCTCGGCACAGCACCCCCCGCCGCCGTACCGCCCCGCCCCGCCCCGCCCCGGCCCGCCCTGGCCGGCGAGCGGCAGCCCACAGCCCGGCCGAGCCGGCCGGCGGCTCGCCATCGGCGCCCAAGTAACAGCCGGGCTGCTGTCAGCGGTCATCCTGGTCGCCAGCGGCTGGCTGTGGCTGTTGTTCCGCCAGTTCAACGCGGTGGTCAACCGGGTGGACGCGATCACCAGCACCGGCCGCGACGTCGACGGCCAGGACCAGAACATCCTGCTGGTCGGCAACGACAGCCGCGGCGGCCTGACCGACGCGCAGCTCAAGGAGATCGGCACCCAGACCGAGGCCGGCTTCAACACCGACACGATCCTGCTGGTGCACGTCCCGGCGAACGGCGCCCGGGCCACCGCGGTGTCCTTCACCCGCGACCTCAACGTGTTCATCCCGGCGCTCGGCCGCGAGAGCAAGATTAACTCGGCGTACGCCAACGGCGCCTGCCCGGACAACGGCTGCGGCGCGATGCTCACCCCGGCCCAGCAGCGGGCCGGCGCCCGGTCCTTGGTGGACACCGTGAGCCGCTTCTCCGGGCTACACATCGACCATTACGTCGAGATCGGGCTGCTCGGCTTCTACAACATCACCAACGTGCTGGGCGGGGTACCGATCTGCCTCAAGCACCCGGTCCAGGACCGGTTCTCGGCGATCAACCTGCCAGCCGGCCACCAGGTGATCAAGGGCAAGCAGGCGCTGGCCTTTGTCCGGCAGCGGCATGGCCTGCCGAACGGCGCGTTCTCCCGGATCCAGCGCCAGCAGTACTTCCTCGGGGCGGTCTTCCGCAAGCTCACCTCGGCCGGTGTCCTGATCGACCCGCTCAAGCAGCAACGGCTGGTCAAAGCGGTCGCCAGCACGCTGTCGATGGATCCCAACCTGGACCCGCTCCAGCTTGCCCGCCAGATGCAGAACCTCACCGCCGGCAACCTGCAGTTCCTCACCGTCCCCATCACCGGCGTGGGCAAGAACGACGCCGGCCAGGACATCGATGTGCCCAACACCGCCGCGCTGCCGGCGTTCTGGACCAGGGTGCTCGGCCACGCCCCTGCCCAGCCCAAGGTCAACGCGGTGCCGCGCGGCCAGGTCTCGGTCGCCGTGCTGAACGGCACCGGCCGCGTCGGCCTGGCCGCCCAGACCAGCAACCAGCTCCAGCGGCTTGGTTTCGGCGTGACCAGCACGGGCAACGCGCAGCGGACCGGCCAGACCGTGATCGAGTACGGCACCGGGCAGGAGGCGGCCGCCCGGACCCTGGCCCTGGTGGTGCCGGACGCCCAGGTCGTGGCCGGCTCTGGCAGCAGGGTCACGCTGGTCCTGGGCACTGGCTTCACCGGCCTGCGCGCGGACGGCGCCGCCTCCTCGAACGTCGGCGACACGACCGACGCCGGTCGCCCGCCCGCCGGCACCGGCCCGACCGTTCCCGCGCCGCGCACCGCCGCGCAGGACGACTGCATCGACTGAGGCTGGCGGCCCGCTCTGACCCTGGCCGGGCGTCAGAGTCCGTTTCTGCCATGATCTCGGAGTATGGCGGCCACTGACCAGTTGCTTGAACAGGCCCTCGCCCGCGACCCGGCCCGACCGCTGCTGACCTACTACGACGACGCCACCGGCGAGCGGGCCGAGCTGTCCGCCACCACGCTGGCCAACTGGGTGGCCAAGACGGCCAACCTGCTGCGGGACGAGCTCGACGTCCGGCCCGGCGACCCGGTCGCTGTGCTGCTCCCGACCCATTGGCAGACCGCCGCCGTGCTGCTCGCCACCTGGGCGGCCGGCGGGGTGGCGGGCACCGACCCGGCCGGCGCCACGGCAGCGTTCGTCGACCTGGCCCACCTGGCCGAGGCCAGGGCGGCCGACCCGGACGAGCTGGTCGTGCTCTCGCTCGCCCCGCTGGGCCAGGGCCTAGCCAAGCCAGAGGAGGGTGCGCTGGACTACGCCCGGACGGTCCGGGCGCACGGCGACCGGTTCACGCCGTACCACCGCATCCCCGACGCCGCCGCGGCGGTGGACGACGACGGCCGGGTGCTCACCGGGGCCGACCTGCTCGGCGAGTCCCGGCGCCGGGCCGCCGAGCTCGGCCTGCACGTGATGGACCGGGTGCTGTCCACGTTGGCCTGGGAGGATCCGGCGGACTGGGTGGACGGGCTGCTCGCGCCCTTGGCGGCCGGCGCGTCGCTGGTGCTGTGCGCCCACCCGGACCGGCATGCCTTGTCGCACCGGGCCGAGGCCGAGCAGGTCACCGCCACCCTCGGCGTCAGCCTGCACGGCGTCCGGCACTGTGACAGCGGTACTCGATAGAGTCGCGCGCGAGACACCGTACAGGGCGAGCCGCCATACAGGGCGAGGAGGCGCGATGGACAAGGTTGTTCCCAGCGCCGCCGACGCCGTCCGCGACATCCCGAACGGTGCGTCGCTGGCAGTCGGCGGGTTCGGGCTGTGCGGCATCCCGCACGTGCTGATCCAGGCGCTCCTGGAGCACGGCACCACCGATCTGGTGACCGTGTCGAACAACTGCGGCGTGGACGGGTGGGGGCTCGGCTCCCTGCTGCAGGCCAGGCGGATCCGCCGTACCACCGGCTCCTACGTCGGGGAGAACAAGGAGTTCGAGCGGCAGTTCCTGCACGGCGAGCTGGAGGTCGAGCTGGTGCCGCAGGGCACCCTGGCCGAGCGGCTGCGGGCCGGCGGCTGCGGCATCCCCGGCTTCTACACGCCGGCCGGGGTGGGCACCCAGGTCGCCGACGGCGGGCTCCCGCTGCGGTACCACCCGGACGGGTCGGTCGCGCTGGCCTCCGAGCCCAAGGAGACCCGCGAGTTCGACGGCCGGGAGTACGTCCTGGAACGCGGCATCGTCACCGACTTCGCGCTGGTCCGGGCCGCGCTGGGGGACCGGCACGGCAACCTGGTCTTCCACGAGTCGACGCGCAACTTCAACCCGCTGTGCGCGATGGCCGGCCGGGTGACCATTGCCGAGGTGGAGGAGCTGGTGGAGCCTGGCGTGCTGCGGCCGGAGGACGTCCACACCCCGGGCATCTTCGTGCAGCGGGTGGTCGGCCCGGTCGGGCCGGAGGGCAAGCGGATCGAACGTCGTACCGTCCGGCCGCGCCCCAACATCCCGGCCGACGCCGGTACGCCAGCCGACGCCGGTACGCCGGCCGGCAGCGATCCGGCAGGGGGCACCTGATGGCCCTCACCCGGACCGGGCTGGCCGCCCGGGCGGCCCAGGAGCTGGCCGACGGGCAGTACGTCAACCTTGGCATCGGCCTGCCGACCCTGGTGCCGAACTACGTGCCGCCCGGCGTCACCGTCGTCCTGCAGAGCGAGAACGGCATCCTCGGCGTCGGGCCGTACCCGTACGACGGCGACGAGGACCCAGACCTGATCAACGCGGGCAAGGAGACCGTGACGCTGCTACCCGGAGCGTCTTTTTTCGACTCGGCCACATCATTCGGGATGATTCGCGGCGGCCATATCGACGTCGCCATTCTGGGGGCCATGCAGGTCGCGGCCAACGGCGACCTGGCCAACTGGATGATCCCCGGCAAGATGGTCAAGGGCATGGGCGGGGCGATGGACCTGGTGCACGGCGCCAAGAAGGTCATCGTGCTGATGGAGCACGTGGCCCGCGACGGCACGCACAAGATCGTCGAGGAGTGCACCCTGCCGTACACCGGGCGCGGCGTGGTGCAGCGGATCATCACCGACCACGCCGTGCTCGACGTCACGCCGGATGGCCTGGTGCTGCGCGAGGTGGCGCCGGGCGTGACCGTCGAGGAGGTCCGGGCGAAGACCGGGCCAGCCGTGTCCGTGCCGGTCGTGCCCACGGTGATGCGGATCCCTGCCGACGGATGACCTTCTCGCTCGTCGCCCGCGACCCCGACACCGGCCGGCTCGGGGTGGCGGTCGCGACCTGCGCGCTGGCGGTGGGGCGGGCGGTGCCGTGGGCCCGGTCCGGAGTCGGGGCGGTCGCCACCCAGGCCACCACCAACCGGGCGTACGGCGCCCGCGGGCTGGCGCTGCTCGCCGACGGGCTGGCGCCGGAGGAGGCGCTGGCCACCGTCCGCGCCGCCGACCCGGACCCGTCGCAGCGCCAGGTCGGCATGGTCGACGGGACGGGGCGCACCGCCGCCTGGACCGGCCGCGGCTGCCTGTCGGCGTGCGGGCACGTGGCCGGGGACGGCTTCAGCGCGCAGGGCAACATGCTGGCCTCCCGGTCCGTCATCCCCTCCCTGGTCGAGGGCTACCTGGCGGCCGGCGGCGAGTTCAGCGAACGGCTGCTAACCGCGCTGGCGGCGGCCCAGGAGGCGGGCGGGGATTTGCGCGGCCGGCAGTCGGCGGCGCTGCTGGTGGTCGCGGCCGACCGCCGGCCGGACCCGTGGGACGGCGTGCTGGTCGACCTGCGGGTCGATGACGCTAAGGACCCGGTGGTCGAGCTGGGCCGGCTGCTCCGGCTGCAGCGGGCGTACGAGACGAGCGACCACAACGCGCTGGCCGCCGAGGCACCGGACGGCCTCCGGGACCTGCATGCCGCGCTGGCCGCCGCCCAGCGTGGGGACCGCGACACCGCCGCGGACGCGCTGCGGACGCTGCGCTGCCGGCCGGGCTGGGACGGCTGGCTGCGCCGGATGCGCTCGGCCGGCAAGATGCCGGGCACCAACTCGCTGCTGGACTGACCGCCGCTGTCCCGCCCTTGCCCGCCTCTGTCGGCCGGGAGCCCGGGTCGGCTCAGCAGAGCCGTCCATCTCGGCCGACCGTCAGCCGAGCGGCCGGAGCCTCCCATCCCGACGATCATCGAGTTGTTGTCGCGAGTTGATCTCCAAACGCGACAACAACTCGATGATCGTCAGAGGAGCCGGGGAAGGCTAGCGGAGGAGCTGGCGGGCCATCACCACCCGCTGGATCTGGTTGGTGCCCTCGTAGATCTGGGTGATCTTGGCGTCGCGCATCATCCGCTCGACCGGGAAGTCCTTCGTGTAGCCGTACCCGCCAAAAAGCTGCACCGCGTCGGTGGTCACCGCCATCGCGACGTCCGACGCGAGGCACTTGGCCGCGGCCGAGACAAAGGTCAGGTCGGCCTCGCCCCGCTCGGCCTTGGCCGCGCCGACGTACACGAGCTGCCGGGCCGCCTCCGTCTTCATCGCCATGTCGGCCAGCATGAACTGCACGCCCTGGAAGTCCCCGATCGGCCTGCCGAACTGCCTGCGCTCCTTGACATAGGCGATTGAGGCGTCAACGGCGCCCTGGGCCACCCCGACGGCCTGCGCGCCGATCGTCAGCCGGGTGTGGTCGAGCGTGCGCAACGCCGTCTTGAACCCGGTGCCGGGCTCGCCGACGATCCGGTCCGCCGGGATGGTGCAGCTCTCGAAGTAGATCTCACAGGTCGGCGAGCCCTTGATGCCGAGCTTCCGCTCCTTGGTGCCCACCGAGAAGCCCGGGTCGTCCTTGTGCACGACGAACGCCGAGATCCCGTTCGCGCCGGCACCCGACTCGGTCACCGCCATCACCGTGTAGTACGTCGACACGCCCGCGTTGGTGATCCAGCATTTGGTGCCGTTGAGCACCCAGTGGTCGCCGTCCAGCACCGCGCGGGTGCGCATCGCCGCCGCATCCGAGCCGGCCTCCCGCTCCGACAGCGCGTAGGAGAACATCGCCTCCCCCGAGGCCACCTTCGGCAGCACCTGCTTCTTCAGGTCGTCGCTGGCGGACAGCAGCAGCGGCACCGTGCCGAGCTTGTTCACCGCCGGGATCAGCGAGCTGGCGCAGCAGGCCCGGGCCACCTCCTCGATCACGATGCAGGTGGCTAGCGAGTCCGCGCCGACGCCGCCGTACTCCTCCGGGATATGGGTGGCGTGCAGCTCGGCCCGGCGCAGCGCCTCGTAGACGTCCCACGGGAACTCCTCGGTGGCGTCCACCTCGGCGGCCCGCGGGGCGATCTTGTCGGTGGCCAGCTCCCGCACGGCCTGCCGCAGCATGAGGTGCTCGTCAGAGAGCTGGTAGGTGTCGAAGGACGGGTTCTTCACGGTGGTCACCTCCCCATGCCAGAGCCTACGGCGGACCGGGGCCGGACAGCGGGTGGCATCGTCCCCAGACCCCCAGGCAGGCACCCACTGGTTGAGCCCCTACGCTCGACCGGCGAGACACCGCCGTCCACAAGAGCCCGTGAGGGGGCACTGGCCCATGACCACGACCGGTCGCCCGAAGCTGAGCGTCATCGGCACGGGCTATCTCGGCGCTACCCATGCCGTCTGCATGACCGAGCTGGGCTTCGAGGTGGTCGGCCTCGACATCGACCCGACCAAGATCGCCAAGCTGCGAGCGGGCGAGGTGCCGTTCTTCGAGCCGGGGCTGGGTGAGCTGCTCCGCAAGAACCTGGAGACCGGCCGGCTGCACTTCACCGCCTCCTACGAGGAGGTCGCGGACTTCGCCGACGTGCACTTCATCTGCGTGGGCACCCCGCAGAAGCGGGGTGAGTACGCCGCCGACCTGACCTATGTGGACACCGCGTTCGCGGCGCTGGCCCGGCGGCTGGCCCGCCGGTCGCTGGTTGTCGGCAAGTCGACCGTGCCGGCCGGTACGGCGGCCCGGCTGGCCGAGCTGGTGGCCGCCCTGGCCCCGTGCCCCGACGTCGAGGTCGCGTGGAACCCGGAGTTCCTGCGCGAGGGTTACGCCGTGGAGGACACGCTCCACCCGGACCGGCTGGTCTTCGGCGTCCGGTCGCCATGGGCCGAGGAGCAGCTTCGGGCGGCGTTCGCCCCGGTCATCGCGACCGGCGTGCCGGTGATCGTCACCGACTTCGCCACCGCCGAGCTGGTCAAGGTGGCGGCGAACTCGTTCCTTGCCACCAAGATCTCCTTCATCAACGCGATGGCCGAGGTGTGCGAGGTGACGCACGCCGACGTCACGAAGCTGGCCGAGGCGCTCGGCCATGACAACCGGATCGGCCGGCGGTTCCTCAACGCCGGGCTGGGCTTCGGCGGCGGCTGCCTGCCCAAGGACATCCGAGCGTTCATGGCCCGGGCCGGCGAGCTCGGCGTCGACCAGGCGCTGACCTTCCTCAAGGACGTCGACGCGATCAACATGCGGCGCCGGGCCCGGGTCGTCGAGCTGGGCCTGGAGCTGGTGGACGGCTCCTACGTCGGCACCAAGGTGTGCGTGTTCGGGGCGGCGTTCAAGCCGAACTCCGACGACATCCGCGACTCGCCCGCGCTGGACGTGGCGGCCACCATCCAGCGGTACGGCGCGCAGGTGCGGGTGTACGACCCGGCCGCGATGGACAACGCGCGCCGGCTACACCCGGAGCTGACCTACGCCGACACCGCGCAGGAGGCGGCGACCGGCGCCGACCTGGTGCTGCTGCTGACCGAGTGGAGCGAGTTCCGCCAGATGGATCCGGCCCGTCTTGGCCAGACGGTCTCGCACTCGCGGATCGTGGACGGTCGCAACTGCCTGGACCCGGCCGTATGGCGGGCCGCCGGCTGGACCTACCGCGCCCTCGGTCGCCAGTAGGCGCCGCCGCACGGTCCGATGGAGGCATGGTTCGATGGAGGCATGCCGCACCGGGTCATGCCACGCGGGGACGGCGCGACGATCGAGCGGGTGCCGCGGTACGCCGAGTGGGCGATGGTCGGGCTGCCGGCGCCGAGCAGCTAGCTCCCGCCCCACCACTTGTCGGGGGAAGTTCGCCAATCACACGCCCGAATTATCCCGACTTATCCTCGACAAGTGGCGGACCAATGAGGGTCAACCAGGGAGGTCGCGGCGCAACGCGGCGTCCTTGGCAGCCACCAGGTCGGCCAGGCTTCGCTGGTACGCCGTCATCCGGTCCCGCAGAGCCAGGTCCGAGACGGCCAGGATCCGCACCGCGAGCAGGCCGGCGTTGCGCGCGCCGCCGATCGAGACCGTGGCCACCGGCACCCCGGCCGGCATCTGCACGATGGACAGCAGCGAGTCCATCCCGTCCAGGTACCTCAACGGCACCGGCACGCCGATCACCGGCAGCGGGGTCGCGGCGGCCACCATGCCGGGCAGGTGGGCGGCCCCGCCCGCGCCCGCGATGATCACCCGCAGCCCCCGCTCGGCGGCCAACGCGGCGTACTCGAACATGCCGAGCGGGGTGCGGTGCGCGGAGACGACCCGCGCCTCGTACGACACCTCGAACTCGGCCAGCGCCCGCGCCGCCTCGGACATCACCGGCCAGTCCGAGTCGCTGCCCATGATCACGCCGACGGCGGCCGTGGCGTCGGGGGGAGCACCAGGGGCGGCACTCACGGCAGCACCCCGCCGGACAGGTAGCGCGCGGCGGCCACCGCCCGCTCCCGCACCTCGGCCAGGTCCGCGCCCAGCACCGTCACATGGCCGACCTTGCGGCCGGGCCGGATGGCCTTGCCGTACAGGTGGATCTTGGCGTCCGGCCATCGGGCCATCAGGTGGTGCACCCGCTCGTCGATGCCGGCACCGCGGGACCGGTCGCTGGAGGACTGGTCGCCGGAGGACTGGTCGCCGAGCACGTTCGCCATGGCCACGGCCGGCGCGGCCAGCGTGGTCGAGCCGAGCGGATAGTCGAGCACCGCACGCAGGTGCTGCTCGAACTGCGAGGTGCGGGCGCCCTCGATGGTCCAGTGCCCGGAGTTGTGCGGGCGCATGGCCAGCTCGTTGACCAGCAGCCGGCCGCCCGCCGTCTCGAAGAGCTCGACCGCCAGCACCCCGACCACGCCCAGCTCGGCGGCGATCCGCAGCGCCAGCGCCTGCGCCCGCTCGGCCAGCTCGGTGGGCAGCGCCGGCGCCGGGGCCAGCACCTCGACGCAGATCCCGTCCGCCTGCACGGTCTCGACGACCGGCCAGGCGGCGCCCTGCCCGTACGGCGATCGGGCCACCAGCGCGGACAGCTCGCGCACCAGCAGCACCCTCTCCTCGGCGATCAGCGGTACGCCGGAGGCCACGATGGGCGCCGCGTCGGGCGCGGCCTCGACCACCCAGACGCCCTTGCCGTCGTACCCGCCGCGGGCCGCTTTGAGCACCACCGGCCAGCCCACCCCGGTGCCGAACGCCGCCAGCTCGGCCACGCTCGACACCCGGGCCCAGCGCGGCACCGGCACGCCCAGCTCGGCCAGCCGCTCCCGCATCGCCTGCTTGTCCTGGGCGTACCGCAGCGCCTCGGCCGGCGGACACACCGCGTGGCCCTCGTCGGCGAGCTTACGGACGAGCTCGGTCGGCACGTGCTCATGGTCGAAGGTCAGCACGTCGCAGCCGGCCGCGAACCCGGCCAGGTCGGCGTACGACGTGTGGTCGCCCAGCACCACCTCGGCCGCGACCAGCGCGGCGCCATCGTCGGGCGAGCCAGCCAGGATCCGCAGCGACTGGCCCAGCGCGATGGCCGCCTGGTAGGTCATCCGGGCAAGCTGGCCGGCGCCGACCATGCCCACCACGGGCAGGCCGGTGCGAGGGTCCATAGCACGGAGGTTACTGCCCGCTCCGACGGCGGTCCCAGCCGCCGCGTGGCGGGTGGCCGGTCTGTTTACCTTTCGGGTTCCACGAGTCATCCTTCGAGCTCCGCATGTCCGCTGCTACCGGGCCAGCTCGGCCAGCAACGGGCTGACCAGGCGCTCGTGCCGGGGCAGGCACTCTCGCCACACCCGGGCCGGGTGGCTGGCGGCAAGCTGCTCGGCGAGCAGCTCCCGGAGCACGGCGATCCGGGGCGACAGCGCGTGGTCGCGGACCACCAGGGCGACGACGTGCCCCGGCCCGGCGGCACACAACGTCTCGCCGCCGGAGAACGTCGCCCGCAGGCACTCCGCTGCGACAAGCTGCCGCACCAGCCGGTCCGCGCCGGGCTCGACCCGGTCCAGGCCGACCACCACCAGGGCATGGCTGTCCTCGGCCGGGATGCCGACCCGGGACGCCTCCCGGTAGACCTCGCCCAGCCGAGTGGCCAGGTAGTCCGGTGTGGTCAGCTGGGTGAACGGGTCCTGGCACCACCCCGCGCGCCCGGCCACCGCCACCTCGGCCCAGCCGACCGCCACCGCGCGGACCAGCCCGGCGTGCTCGGGCCGATGCCCGAGCACGCCGGACAACGTGCCCAGGTCGTCCAGCGCCTCCTCGATGCCGACCCCCGCCTCAGCGCGGGACCGGCCGAGCTGGCCCAGGGCCGGCAGCGGGTCGGCCGGCTTCGCCAACGCCTCCACCACGGCGTCGACCGCCGGCACCCACCAGTCCTGTGGAAACGCCCAGACATTGGCCAGGCTCCGGGCCCGCCAGCGCCGACGCAGCCGTTCAGCGCGGCCGTCGAGCCGCATCTCGCTCGGCGACACGCCGAAACCCCCATTCGGTCACCCCGTCCGAGGCCTAGACGCGGCGTCCACCCGATCATGACGCGGGACTGGCACGAATTTTAGGCTCATGGCACGAATTTTCAGATTCATGATCAGTGCCGCGTCACGTCCGGCGTTCACCGACGTTGCCAGAGAGGGAAGTCGCGCTGACAGGCCGGAGGAAGCATGACGACCGTCCCGCCCACCAGCTCTGGCTCAGGCAGAGCTGGTGAGCCACACGACGCTGACGGACCGGACGACGCGGGCAGACAGGACGACCCCGGTGAGGGGTCTTCTGACGCTGAGCTGATCACGGCCGTACGATCTGGCCATACCGACTCCTACGGCGTGCTCTACCAACGGCACGTCGGCGCTGCCCGGCGGCTGGCCCGGCAGATCGCCCGGTCGGCCGCGGAGGCCGACGACCTGGTCGCCGACGCCTTCGCCAAGGTGCTGGACACGCTGCGCGGCGGCGGCGGGCCGGACTCGTCGTTCCGGGCGTACCTGCTCACCGCCCTGCGCAACACGCTGTACGACAAGACCCGCCGGGACCGGCGGCTGGAGTTCAGCGACGACATGGAGTCGCTCGATCCGGGGCAGCCGTTCCGGGACACCGCGCTCGAGGGCCTGGAGGCGTCCCTGGCCAGCCGGGCGTTCGCCAGCCTGCCGGAACGCTGGCAGACCGTGCTCTGGCACACCGAGATCGAGGGTGAGACGCCGGCCCAGGTGGCGCCGCTGCTCGGGCTTACCGCCAACGGCGTGTCCGCGCTGGCCTACCGGGCCAGGGAGGGGCTGCGCCAGGCGTACCTGCAGGTGCACTTAGCTGACACCGCGGCTGAGCAGTGCCGGTACACGGTCGAACGGCTCGGCGCGTACGCCCGCAAGGGGCTGTCCAAGCGGGAGACCTCCTCCGTACAGGCGCACCTGGACACCTGCGAGCGGTGCTCGGGGCTGGCCACGGAGCTGATCGACGTCAACCAGGGGCTACGCGGCGTGGTGGCTCCGCTCGTCATCGGCGCGCCGTGGGTGGCCGGCTACCTGGCCGCCAGCGCGGCCAAGGCCGCGGTCGGCTCGGCCGCCGTCGCGGCCGGAACGGCGGCTGCCGCGGGTGCCGGTACGGCGGCCTCGGGCGGTGCGGCCATGGGCGGCGCGGCCAAGGCCGGGTTGGCGGCCAAGCTGTTCAAGACACCCAGCGGGCAGGCGTCGGTGGCCGCCACGGTCGCGGTGGTGGCCGCGGCCGCCCTGCTGCTCGGGCTGACCAACCGGAAGGCGCCGCCCCCGCAGCCCACCCCGAGCCAGCCGGTCATCGCCGCGCCAGCGCCGCAGTCGCCGACCCGGCCGACCACGGCCGCACCCACCCCGCCGCCAACGACACCACCAACCACCCCGGCGCTGGTGCCCTCAGTGACGACCGGCGCCATCACGGCCCTCGGTGGGCTTGCCGCCGGCCGGGACGGCGTGATCGTCCTGCCGGTGCGCAACAACGGCAGCTCGCCAGCGGCGAACGTGGTGGCCGACGTGATGCTCTCCGGAGGCACCATGCTCCGGTCGGTCGGCGACGCAGGCACCGGCACCGGGCCACGGCGCTTCGCCGTTCCCCAGAACTTCGCCGGCGCACAGAACTCCGCCGGCTCCCGGGGCTTAGCCGGCTCCCAGAACCTCGCCGTACCGGCGGCGTCCGCCGGTACGGCCGACGACTGGTCCTGCCGGCCGGGCGCCGACGGCGGCCGGTGCACCCTCGGCACCCTGCCGGCCCAGGCCGAGGTGCCGCTCTACCTGCGGGTGAGCGTGCCGGCCGGCGTCCGGTCCCTGCGGGTGTCCGGCACGCTGAGCGCGCCCGGCGGCGGACCGACGCCGATCGCCGCCAGCACCCTGCCGGTCGCCGCCGCGCCCGCCGACATCCTGCCGGCCTACGGCGACATCACCCGAGGCACCGTCGTGGCGATCGGCAACACCGTGCTGAGCTGCCCGGCGACGGACATCCTGTTCGGGGCGACCTGCCAGGCGGCCCGCGCCGGCCAGCCGGGCCTCGGCCTGTTCTGCCAGACGCTGTGCAACGACGACTGGTGGCTCACGCCGTACGCGCCGAGCCGGGCCGAGCTGGTCCTGCCGGCCGGCGGCAGCGTGCTGTGGGCCGGCCTGTTCTGGAGCGGGGTGGACCCGCATGACACGCCCGGCAGGGACACGGTGCGGCTCGGCATGGCGGGCGGCCCGATGACCACGGTGCACGCCTCGGCAATGCACACCGTCGACGACGCCTACCAGGGCTACGCCGACGTCAGCACGATCGTGCGGGACGGCGGAAGCTGGCAGGTGTCCGGGGTGGTCGCCAAGCCCGGCCCGGGTCACTATGGCGGCTGGAGCCTGGTGGTCGTGGTGCACGACAGCGCCCAGCCGCGCCGGCAGATCACCGTGCTGGACGGCCTGCGCAAGGCCGGCAAGGCCGGCAAGGCCACCGTGGTCGCCGTACCGTGGCTGGTCGCGCCGCACGGCACCGCCCAGGTGTCGCTGGTCGGATGGGAGGGCGATCTTGGGCTCGGCGGCGAGCGGATCACGCTGGACGGCGCGGTCGTGGACGAGGGCGACGGGCTGGTCGGGCACGCGGACGGCGCGTACTACAACAGGCCGGGCGAGCGGGGGGTGCAGACGTTCGGGGTGGACACGCTGTCCGCCTCGGCCCCGCTGGCTGGTCAGGCGTCCAGCAGGCTGGTTGCCACGGCCGGCCGGGACCAGTACCTGATCGGTCCGGTGGCGGTCTCGGCGCCGGTCCGGTGACGGCGTGACGACTCGTGCTGCCGGCCGGCAGACCCTGAGTTGGGGGCGCTGGCAAAAGGTTCCCTATGCTAGCGCGGTGCTGATGATCCGCAGGCTGCTGTCCGGGCTGAGCACGCCCTGGCACATCCTCCTCAAGGAGCTGTCCGCTTTCGGGGTCGTCGGGGCGGTGAACTTTGCCCTGCAGACCGGCCTGTTCAACGGCCTGCACTTCGGGCTGCGGATCGGCCCGATGACGTCGTACCTGCTCGCCGCAGCCGTCTCCACCACCTCGGCCTACTTCATGAACCGGCACTGGTCGTTCTCCCACCGGGCCCGCACCGGGCTGGCCCGCGAGTACAGCCTGTTCTTCGGGCTCAACGGGATCGCGGTGGTGATGGGCCTGTTCGTGCTCGGCATGACCCGGTACGGCTTCGGCCTGACCGACAAGCTCTCGCTCAACGTGGCGAACGTGGTCGGCATCGGGATCGGGACGATCTTCCGGTTCTGGTCCTACAAGCGCTGGGTCTTCGTCGCCCCCGAGGCGAGCGTCGACGAGGACGATCCCGAGCCCGCCCCGGTCCCGTGATGTACCATCATACATCATGAAGCGCACGCAGATCTACCTCACCGAAGACCAGGACCGCAGGCTCGGCCAGCGCGCGACGGTGACCCGCTGCACCAAGTCGCAGCTCATCCGGCAGGCGATCGACGCCTTCCTGGACCAGCCGGTCGACGAGGACGCCCGCCTCGCCGAGTTCAAGGCCGCCGTCGAGGCTGCGGCGGGTTCTGCGCCGTGGGCTGGCGAGGAGTACGAGAAGACGCGGGAGGCCAACCGCCGTGGCCAAGAGGAGCTGGAGCGGTACTGGCACGGCGACGAGCCCGACACAGGCACCGAGCTGGAGCTGAAGGCGCGGTGAGCGCGGTCCTCGACACAACCGTCCTGGTCGACGTGCTCCGGGTCCGCGGTCCCGCGGTTGACTACCTGCTTGGCCTGCCGACCAGGCCGGTCTGCTCGGAGGTCAGCCGGGCCGAGATCGTCCGTGGCATGCGGGCCGACGAGAGGTCGGCCACCCGGCGGCTGCTGGCCAGCGTGAGCTGGCAGCCGGTCGACGAGCGGATCTCCGAGCAGGCCGGGCTGTGGGGCCGAGACTACCGGCACAGCTATCCGGGCCTGCAGACCACCGACCTGCTCATCGCGGCGACCGCGGAGGTGCTCGGGCTGCCGCTGGCGACCAGCAACGTGCGGCACTACCCGATGTTCGCCGACCTCAAGCCGCCATACTGAGCTGACCCGCTCCGGCGCGTGGACAGAAAGCGCACTGCCAGCTCGCTTCCTGTCCACGGGTGACGCCCGCCCGTCGGCGGCTCGGCCAGCAGACCCGGCTACGGGCAGGTCAGCGGAAGACGACGGTGCGGGCGCCGTTGACCAGGACCCGATGCTCGACGTGGGCCGTGACGGCCCGGGCCAGCACCTGACACTCGACGTCGCGGCCGACGGCGGCCAGCGCGGCCGTGGTGTGCGTATGGTCGACCCGGGCCACGTCCTGCTCGATGATCGGTCCCTCGTCCAGGTCGGCAGTCACGTAGTGCGCGGTGGCGCCGATGATCTTGACGCCGCGGACGTGCGCCTGGTGGTACGGCCGGGCCCCCGCGAAGCTGGGCAGGAACGAGTGGTGGATGTTGATCATCCGGCCGGGCATCCGGTCGCACAGCTCCGGCGACAGCACCTGCATGTAGCGGGCCAGCACCACCAAGTCGATCCGCTCCGCCTCGACGAGCCCGCTGATCTCGGCCTCCTGCGCCGCCCGGTTCTCCGGCCCGACCGGCAGGTGATGGAAGGCGACGCCGTACGACGCGGCCAGGCCGGCGAAGTCCGGGTGGTTCGAGACGACCGCAGGCACGTCCACCGGCAGCGCGCCGATAGACCGCCGGTACAGCAGGTCGTTCAGGCAGTGGCCGTGCCTCGACACCAGGATCAGCAGCCGCATCCGGTCCGCCGGGTCGTGGATCTGCCAGGTCATCCGGAACGTCCGGGCCACCGGCTCGAACCCACCCCGCAGCACCGGCAGGTCCACCCCCGGCTCCTCGGCGGCGAAGTGCACCCGCATGAAGAACAGCCCGGTCTCGGCGTCGTAGAACTGCTGGCTGTCCAGGATGTTGCAGCCGCAGGTGAGCAGGTAGCTGGCCACGGCGTGCACCACACCGCGCCGGTCCGGGCAGGACAGCGTGAGCAGGTAGTCCGGACTCATCCCCCGCACCCTTCAGCCACGTGCCGGCAGCAGCAGCAACGACACCGGCCCGCCGGCCCAGTGGGGCGGTACGACGGCGAGCGCGTCGGCCAACGCGGCGCCCCACAGCGAGCCCGGCCCGTCCCGCCCGGTCGGGTGCGTCGCGTCGCCGGCCCACCGGACCGGCACCAGCCGGGTGTCGACCGGCGAGACCGGCACCGCACCGGCCAGCGGGGCACACGGCAGCTCCGGCAGTGGCCGCCCGGTCAGCCCGGCCAGCAGCGGCCCGACCAGCGTGTGCACGGCGACCAGCGCGGCCAGCGGGTTGCCCGGGACCCCGACGACGTACCGCCCGTCCGGCAGCACCGCCAGCGCCTGCGGATGACCCGGCCGGCAGGTCACGCCGTCCACGACCAGCCGGCCGCCCAGTGCGGCCAGCACCGCGTGCAGCCGGTCGGCCGGGCCGGCCGCGGTCGCGCCGCAGACCAGCACGACCTCGGCCTCGGTGGCGTCCAGCGCGGCGGCCAGCTCGGCCTCGGGCTGGTCCGGCACCGGCAGCCGGAACGCCAGCTCCGCGCCGAAGCCAGCCACCAGGCCCGGCAACAGCGGCCCGATCGCGTCCCGTACCTGGCCCCGGCCCGGCCGGCCCCGATGCACCAGCTCGTCCCCGGTGAGCAGCGCGACCACCCGCGGCCGCTGCCGGACGGCGAGCTGGTCGTGCCCGGCGCTGGCCGCCAGGCCGAGCACGATCGGGGTGATCGCGGCCCCGGCGGGCAGCAGCTCGGCGCCGGCCGGCACGTCCTCGCCCAGCCGGCGGATGTGCCGGCCCGGCTCCGCCCGACCCGTCACCAGGTCCCCGTCCCGTTCGGCCTGCTCGGCGGGCAGCACGGACCCGGTCCGCCGGGGCACCGGCGCGCCCGTCGCCACCTCGGCGGCCTCGCCAGGCCCGAGCTGGCCCGGGTCGCCGTGTCCGGCCAGCACCCGCCGGACGACCCGCCACGGCCCGCCACCGGCCACGGCGTACCCGTCCATCGCGGCGGTGTCGAACCCCGGCACCGGTACGGCGGCGACCAGCGGCGCGGCCAGCGTCCCGCCCAGGGCCTCGGCCAGCGGGACGGTGTCCGGCGGCAGCGGGGTGGCCGCGGCGTGGGCGAGCACCCGCGCGTCCGACCAGCCGGACCTGCTCACTCGGCCGGGGCCCGGCGCGCGATCAGCCCGCGGACCTGCTCGGCCAGCTCGGTGGTCGCGGTGGCCGGGTCGGCGGCCCGGCCGGCGGCCAGGCCAAGCAGGTAGGTGGTGACCGGGGCGGCCGGGCGCTCGATCGCATGCGCGGCGTCGCGGGCCAGATCGAGCAGCAGCCGGACGTGCCGCTGCGGCTCGATGTCGGCCAGGCCCAGCACGGCGCTGACCTCGGCCACCCAGCTTTCGAGCGGGTCCACATCCACCTCCGGGGCGGGTACGGCGTCTGCGGGTGCCGAGCCGCGACCGGGCTCAGCCAGACCTCATCGCTGGATCTCGGCCTCAGCCCTGGCCGCGGCTGTGCCCGTCGATCAGCCGGTTGATGACCTGCTGCACGTCGTCGGAGTGCGGGATGTTGCGCAGCACCGTCTGCCCGGTCTCCCCGGCGGACTCCACCTGCAACGTGCCGGCTCCGATGATCCGGTCGAACAGGGACTGCTCGAACGCCACGTCGTTGATCCGGTTCAGCGGGATGTCCCGACCGGTGTGCGTGAGCACGCCGGTCCGGATCAGGACCCGGTTCGTGGTGACCACGTAGTGGGTGGTCTTCCACCGCAACAGCGGCGCCAGCACGAACCAGGCCAGCACGATCAGCACGATCACGCCGATGGCCAGCCGGAGCCACCCCTGGACGCTGCTGTCCGGCACGACCGCGACCAGGAACGAGCCGAGCGCGACGGTCGCCAGGAAGGCGAACACCGGAATCACCAGGGTGAGCCAGTGCGGGTGGAGGTGCCTCACGACCTGTTCGTCATCGGCAAGCAGGTGGTCCGGGTACGGCACGGCCCTCTCCTTCACGGCGCCTGCACGGTGGCGTTCACGGAACAGTGGCGTTCACGGAAAAAGGTACCGCTGCCGCGTCATCGGTTCGGACCAACCTGGTTTGTTACCGGTCAACGACGACGATGGAGCCGGGAGCCGGTGTGAGCAGTTACCCGAAGCGTGGGCTGCACGGGCGTGTCGTGCAGGTGGTCGGCCAGCGGATCGCGCAGGGCGTGCTCGCCCCCGACGACGCGATCGACGTCGAGGCGCTGGGCTGCGAGTTCGGGGTCAGCCGGACGGTGGTTCGGGAGTCGCTGAAGGTGCTGGCCGCCAAGGGGCTGGTCGACGCCCGGCCCAAACGGGGCACCTTCGTCCGGCCCCGGTCGGACTGGAGCCTGCTCGACCCGGACCTGTTGCGCTGGCGGTTCGCCGGCCCGCCCGACGCGCGGTTCCTCCATGACCTCGCCGAGCTGCGCCAGATCATCGAGCCGGCGGCGGCCCGGCTGGCGGCCGGCCGGCGTACCCCGGAGCAGCTTGCCACGCTGGAACGCGCGGTCGCCGCGATGGAGCGGGCCGCCGCGGCCACCCCGGCGGCGCGGGAGGCGACCACGGCGGTCATCAGCTTCCACGGGACCCTGCTGCGGGCCGCCGGCAACGAGCTGCTGGAGCGGATGGAGGCCGTCATCGAGGCGGGGCTGCGCGGCGCCCACCACCAGCTGCACGAGTCCGACCACTGGGCGGCCACCACACGGGCCCACCGGGCCGTGCTGGCCGGCATCCGGGCCGGTGACCCGGACGCCGCGGACCAGGCCATGGCCGCGCTGCTCCGCCAGGTGGCCGCCGACACCGCGGCCGCCCTGGCCCGGGCCAGCTAGCGCCCGGCGACCCGGTACCCGGCGACCCGGCGGGCGTCAGCCATCAGCGCAGGTGCACGATGTCGCCGGCCGCGACGGCGTGCAGCTCGCCCGCCTCGGTGTGCAGCTCCAGCCGGCCGTCGAGGTCGACCCTGGTGGCGATCCCGGCCAGCGTCCTCCCGTCAGGCAGCAGCGCGGTCACCGGCCGGCCGATGGTGTCGCAGACCTCGACGTACGCCGCGAGCAGGCCAGACCGCTCCGGGTCGCCACCGACCGCGCGCCAGCCCCTGTAGTCGGCGTCAATCTGGCGCAGCACGGCGCGCAGCAGCGGGGCGCGGTCGGTGCAGGCGGCGTTCTCCAGGGCAAGCGAGGTTGCGTCGGCCCGGGGCAGCTCGGTCCGCCGGGTCGAGACGTTCAGCCCGACCCCGAGCACGACGGCACCGGCGGCGGCCTGGGCCAGGATGCCGGCCGCTTTGTGCCGGTCCGGGCCGAGCAGCAGGTCGTTCGGCCACTTCAGGACGGCGTCGGCCGCGCCCAGCCGGCAGACCGCCCGGTGCAGCGACAGCCCGACCAGCAGCGAGAGCCAGCCCCACCGCGGCACCGGCACTGCGGCCGGCGGGTCTCCCGGCCGCAGCAGCATAGAGAACGTCAGCCCGGCCCGCGGCGGCGAGACCCACTGCCGCCCCAGCCGACCGTGCCCGGCGTACTGCGCCTCGGCGACCAGCACGGTGCCCTCGGGTGCCCCGGCCGTGGCCGCGACGAGCAGGTCGGCGTTGGTCGAGCCGGCCTCATCGACCACCTCGAGCCGGGTCCACAGGGCGCCCGGCCGGACCACCGCCGCAGCGAGAGCGGCGGGAACCAGCGGCGGACGTTCAAGGTCTGACCAGGAGCTTCCCACAGACCGCAGGCTAGCGGGTCGGGCCGCCGTACCCCGTGTGGTCACCTCTCAGCGTTGAGGTGACCTGTCGTTGCCCGGAGACCCCGTGTGGTCACCTCTCGGCGTTGAGGTCACCACACTCAGGGCGAGCCCGGCCGGCGTCTTCGCATGGCCAGCGCCTGCGACCGGAACTCGACCGGGCCCGGATACCCTCACTAGGTGACCAGCGCACCCGCCAAGCCCACCGCCGACGCCACCACGACGGACGTCCACTCCACCGCGGGCAAGCTCGTCGACCTTGAGCACCGGCTCGACGAGGCGATCCACGCCGGCTCCGCCCGGGCCGTCGACAAGCAGCACGACAAAGGCAAGAAGACCGCCCGGGAGCGGATCGCGATGCTCCTCGACGAGGGCTCCTTCGTCGAGCTGGACGAGCTGGCCCGGCACCGCAGCACGGCGTTCGACATGCCGGACAAGCGCCCGTACGGCGACGGCGTCGTCTCCGGCTATGGCATGGTGGACGGGCGCCAGGTGTGCGTGTTCGCCCAGGACGTGACGGTGTTCGGCGGCGCGCTCGGCGAGGTCTACGGCGAGAAGATCGTCAAGGTGATGGACCTGGCGCTGAGGACAGGCAGCCCGGTCGTCGGCATCAACGAGGGCGGCGGCGCCAGGATCCAGGAGGGCGTGGTCTCCCTCGGCCTGTACGGCGAGATCTTCCGGCGCAACGTGCACGCCTCGGGCGTCGTACCGCAGATCTCGCTGATCATGGGCACCTGCGCCGGCGGGCATGTCTACTCCCCCGCGCTGACCGACTTCACCGTGATGGTCGACCAGACCTCGCACATGTTCATCACCGGCCCGGACGTGATCAAGACCGTGACCGGCGAGGACGTGGGGTTCGAGGACCTCGGCGGCGCCCGGACCCACAACACCAGGTCCGGCAACGCGCACTACCTGGGCACCGACGAGGACGACGCGGTCGAGTACGTCAAGGCGCTGCTGTCCTACCTGCCGAGCAACAACCTGGACGAGCCGCCGGCCTACGACGCAGCCGTCGACCTGGACCGCACCGACGCGGACCGGGCGTTGGACACCATCATCCCCGACGCGCCGAACCAGCCGTACGACATGCACCGGGTGGTCGAGGCGGTCCTGGACGCCGGTGAGTTCCTCGAGGTACAGCCGATGTTCGCGCCGAACATCGTGGTCGGCTTCGGCCGGGTCGAGGGCCGCTCGGTCGGTGTGGTGGCCAACCAGCCGATGCGGTACGCCGGCACGCTCGACATCAACGCCTCGGAGAAGGCGGCCCGGTTCGTCCGTACCTGCGACGCCTTCAACGTGCCGGTGCTGACCTTCGTCGACGTCCCCGGCTTCCTGCCCGGGACGCAGCAGGAGTGGGACGGCATCATCCGGCGCGGCGCCAAGCTGATCTACGCCTACGCTGAGGCCACTGTGCCGAAGGTCACCGTGATCACCCGCAAGGCGTACGGCGGCGCGTACGACGTGATGGGGTCCAAGCACCTGGGCGCCGACATCAACCTGGCCTGGCCGACCGCCCAGATCGCGGTCATGGGCGCGCAGGGCGCGGTGAACATCCTCTACCGCAAGGAGCTGCGGGCCGCCGACACGCCGGAGGAGCTGCGCGCCGCCCTGGTCACCCAGTACGAGGACGCCCTGGCCAACCCCTACATCGCGGCCGAGCGCGGGTACGTCGACTCGGTGATCACGCCGTCGCAGACCCGGGTCTCGGTGATCCGGGCACTGCGGGTGCTGCGCACCAAGCGGGAGACCCTGCCGCCCAAGAAGCACGGGAACATCCCGCTATGAACCCTCGCCCTCACCCCCGCGATCGCCCCCACCTCCGCGACGATCATCGAGTTGTTGTCGTTGGTGGAGATCAACTAGGCACAACAAGTCGATGATCGTCGGGGAAGGGCAGGAGCCCATGGAGCAGACGGTCCAGGGTGACGCCACGGCCGAGGAGCTGGCCGCGTTGGTCGCCGTGCTGACCGCCCAGGCAGCGACGGCCACCGTACCGCCGGAGCGGCCCGCCGCACCCGGTTGGGCCGACCGGTCGGCGCTGCTGCGACTTCCGGCGCGGGCCCGGCCGGGTGCCTGGCGGGCGTCGGGGCTGCCCCGCTGAGCAGGCACGATAGCCTTCCCGGCCGTGCCCCGTTTCGTGCTCGCCTCCGCCTCGCCGGCCCGCCGCGCGCTGCTCGAGTCGGCTGGGCTGCGGCCCGAGGTGATGATCAGCGGTGTCGATGAGTCGACGCTGACCGCGTCGATGCCCGCGGCCGGTCCGGGCGAGCTGGCCACCGTGCTGGCAGCAGCCAAGGCGCACGCGGTCGGCGCGGCGATCATCATCGGCGCGGGGGCCATCAGCGGCGCTTCAGCCCCGGGCGGGACGGCGGTCCCGGGCGGGACGGTCCCGGATGGCGAGACGGCGCTGGTGCTGGGCTGCGACTCGGTCCTGGAGCTCGATGGCGCCGGGTACGGCAAGCCCGCGGACCCGACCGAGGCGGTCCGGCGTTGGCGCCGGATGGCCGGGCGGTCCGGCGTGCTGCACACCGGGCACTGCCTGCTCGCGGTGCGGGCTGGCCGGGTCGTCGCCGAGACGGCCGAGCTGGCCTCCACCACGGTCCACTTCGGCCGGCCCGACCCGGCCGAGCTCGATGCGTACGTCGAGACCGGCGAGCCGCTGGCCGTCGCCGGGGCGTTCACCCTCGACGGAAGGGGCGGGTGGTTCGTGGATGGCATCGAGGGCGACCACGGCAACGTCCTGGGCCTGTCCCTGCCGGTGCTGCGCACCATGCTGCGCACCGTCGGCGTACGGGTCATCGACCTGTGGACCTGACCGCCAGACGGCGCCGTACCCGCGACTTGTTAAGAAAGCGTGAGAACGTTCAGCCGGCCGTCAAGTCGGCAGGCGCATCCTGGCACTGTGACCCGAACGACCGCGTCCGGCGGCCAGCGGGTCCGGCCCGGCGAAATACAGTAGGGGTCAGCCAGGAAGGAGTGACGGCGTGCAGAAGGTGCTGATCGCCAACCGCGGGGAGATCGCCGTCCGGGTGGCCCGAGCCTGCCGGGACGCCGGCCTCGCCAGCGTCGCCGTGTACGCCGAGCCGGACCGGGACGCGCTGCACGTCCGGATGGCGGACGAGGCGTACGCGCTGGGCGGCTCGACGCCCACCGAGTCCTACCTGCGTGCCGATGCCATCGTCGAGGTGGCCAAGCGGTCCGGCGCGGACACCGTGCATCCCGGCTACGGCTTCCTCTCCGAGAACGCCGACTTCGCCCAGGCGGTGCTGGACGCCGGCCTGACCTGGGTTGGGCCAACGCCGGACGCGATCCGCAAGCTCGGCGACAAGGTCGAGGCTCGGCACATCGCGATGGCGGTCGGCGCGCCGCTGGTGCCCGGCACCCCCGAGCCGGTCGACGGGCCGGACGAGGTGATCGCCTTCGCCACGGAGCACGGCCTGCCGATCGCGATCAAGGCGGCGTTCGGCGGCGGCGGGCGCGGCCTGAAGGTGGCCCGCACCATTGAGGAGATCCCTGAGCTGTTCGCCTCCGCGGTGCGCGAGGCCGAGACGGCGTTCGGCCGCGGCGAGTGCTTTGTCGAGCGGTACCTGGACCGGCCGCGGCACGTCGAGGCCCAGGTGCTCGCCGACGTCCACGGCAACGTCGTCGTGGTAGGCACCCGCGACTGCTCGCTCCAGCGCCGGCACCAGAAGCTGGTCGAGGAGGCGCCGGCGCCGTTCCTGACCGACGAGCAGCGTGCCGAGATCCACGCCGCGGCCAAGGCGATCTGCGCCAAGGCGGGCTACCACGGCGCCGGCACGGTGGAGTTCCTGGTCGGCACGGTCGGTGCCGCGGCCGGCACCATCAGCTTCCTGGAGGTCAACACCCGGCTGCAGGTCGAGCACCCGGTCTCGGAGGAGACGACCGGTATCGACCTGGTCCGCGAGCAGTTGCGGATCGCGGCCGGCGAGCCGCTGCGGTTCACCGCTGACCCGGAGCCGCGCGGGCACGCGATCGAGTTCCGGATCAACGGCGAGGACCCGGGCCGGGGCTTCCTGCCGGCGCCCGGCACGGTGACCGGCCTGGTGCTGCCCACCGGCCCGGGCGTGCGGGTGGACACCGGGGTGGAGGCCGGCTCGGTGATCTCCGGCGCGTTCGACTCGCTGCTGGCCAAGGTGATCGTGACCGGAGAGTCGCGGGCCGAGGCGCTGGCCCGGTCCCGCCGGGTGCTGGCCGAGCTGCGGGTCGAGGGCCTGGCCACGGTGCTGCCGTTCCACCGGGCGGTCGTGGCGGACCCGGCGTTCACCAGCGAGCCGTTCAGCGTGCACACCCGGTGGATTGAGACCGAGTTTGACAACCGGATCCCGCCGTTCGAGGGAGCCACCGACCCAGGTGCGCAGGCCGGGCCGCGGGAGACCCTGGTGGTCGAGGTCCAGGGCAAGCGGCTGGAGGTGTCGCTGCCGGCCGGGCTGGGCGGCGCGCTGGGGGCCGGAGGGGTGGGCGGGGCCACGGCGGCCAGCCGGGCACCCCGGCGGGCCCGCCGCAAGACCGCCGCCGCGACCGGGAACGCGCTGACCAGCCCGATGCAGGGCACCATTGTCAAGATCGCGGTGCACGACGGCGACCAGGTCGCGGAGGGTGACCTGATCCTCGTACTGGAGGCCATGAAGATGGAGCAGCCGCTGACCGCCCACCGTGGCGGCACCGTCACGGGCCTGGCCGCGGCCGTGGGCGAGGTCGTGTCCAGCGGGTCGGTGCTCTGCGAGATCGCCGACTAGCACCCGCGACGATCATCGACTTTTGGGGGCTCGCAGAGATCATTGAGCCCTGATAGCTCGATGATCGGCGCAACAGGGCACCACAATAGGGCGATGACGGCCCGGCCGACCCCGCTGCAATGGTTGCGCTACGCATACGGCGGCCGGCTGCCGGAGGGCCTGCGCGAATGGGTCCGGCACGACCTCACCGACGCCGACTGGCGGTGGCGGGAGGTGCTGCGGGTCTGTGTGCAGCTCGCCGTACCGGTGCTGGTGTTCGCCGTGCTGCCGCTGGCGGGTGACATCAAGGGCTTCGCGATCGCCCTGATGGTGCTCAGCGCGCTGTTCGTGGCTGGCGCATACGGCGACGACCTGCGCGACCGCCGGCTGCGCCAGCACGATCTCGACCGCCCCAGCTAGGCACCCGCCCGCGCCCGCCACTCGTTGCGAAGATCCAGCCAGACACGCGCAGGCGTGTCGCGCCGGATCTTCGCGACAAGGCCCCGGTCAGCCCAGGTCGTCGTGGGTCATCAGCCGGCGGGCCGCCTCGGTCAGCGAGCCGGACATCGACGGGTACACCGCGAAGCTCGCCGCCACCTGGTCCACCGTCAGCCGGTTCTGCACCGCCAGCGCGATCGGCAGGATCAGCTCCGAGGCGTACGGCGCGACCACCACGCCCCCGAGCACCGCACCGGTCCGCGGCTGGCAGTACACCTTGACGAAGCCGTCCCGCACGCCCTGCATCTTGGCCCGGGCGTTGGTGGCCAGCGGCAGCCGCACCGTCCGGGTCGGCACCGAGCCCGTCTCGACCGCGGCGTGCTGCACCCCCACGGTCGCGATCTCGGGATGGGTGAACACGTTCGCCGACACCGTCGCGAGCCGCAGCGGGGCGACCGCCGCGCCCAGCGCGTGCCACATCGCGATCCGCCCCTGCATCGCCGCCACCGAGGCCAGCATCAACACTCCGGTGCAGTCGCCGGCAGCGTAGATCCCGGGCTGGCCGGTGCGTGAGACCCGGTCCACCGGGATGAACCCACCCGCCGTACGCTGCACGCCGACGTGCTCCAGCCCGAGGCCGCGGGTGTTCGGCACCGAGCCGACGGTGAGCAGCGCGTGGCTGCCGGCCACCGTACGGCCGTTGTCGCACTCGACCAGGACCCCCTTCTCGGTGCGCCGGACCATCCCGGCCCTGGCCCGCTTGAGGATCTCCATGCCGCGCTGGGCGAAGACCCGCTCCAGCACCTCGGCCGCGTCCGGGTCCTCGCCGGGCAGCACCCGGTCGCGGCTGGACACCAGGGTCACCGGCACGCCCAGCTCGCGGTACGCGCTGGCGAACTCGGCACCGGTAACGCCGGACCCGATGACGACCAGGTGCGTGGGCAGCTCGGGCAGGTCGTACACCTGCCGCCAGGTCAGGATCCGCTCGCCGTCCGGCTCGGCGCCGGGCAGGGTCCGTGGGCTGGCCCCAGTGGCCACCAGGACGACGTCGGCCGTGAGCAGCTCACCGGACGGCTCCACCCGCAGCGAGTACGTCGTCCGGGCGTCCTGCCGCTCGGCGAAGCGCGCCGTGCCGTCCCGGAGCTCGACGCCCTCTCGCGCCAGCCGGGCCCGCACGTCGGCCGACTGGGCCAGCGCCAGGTCCTTGACCCGGCCGTGCACCGCTGGCGTGTCGATCGTCACCTCGGCCGGGTCAGTGGCCCGAACGCCGAGCCGGGCAGCGCCGCGCAACGCCGTCATCGTCTCGGCGGTGGCGATGAAGGTCTTGCTCGGCACGCAGTCGTAGAGGACGCAGGCGCCGCCAAGCCCGGCCTGTTCGACGACGGTCACCTCGGCATCGAGCTGCGCCGCGACCAGGGCGGCCTCGTAGCCGGCCGGGCCTCCGCCGATGATCGCGATGCGGGTCACGGGCTCATTGTGGCCTCCGGCCCATCGGTCCCCTCTGTGACGTGCGGCACCGGGGTCCGGACGGCGCGTGAACCGCACTACGCTCCTGTCGGAAGGAGCGGTGGATGACCCTCTACGCGGCCTACGGGTCCAACATGGACCCGGCCCAGATGCTGCAGCGCTGCCCCCATTCGCCGCTCGCCGGCACCGGCTGGATCAGGGGCTGGCGGCTGACCTTCGGCGGGGAGGACCTCGGCTGGGAGGGTGCCCTGGCCACCATCGTGCCGCACGAGCCGGGCACCGTGTTCGCCGCGCTGTACGACGTCACGCCGCAGGACGAGGCTCGGCTGGACACCTGGGAGGGCGCGGACACCGGGCTGTACGAGAAGATCCGGCTGCGGGTGCACACCCTGGAGGGCGACGAGCTGGCCTGGGTGTACGTCCTCAACGGCTACGAGGGTGGCCTGCCGTCGACGCGGTACCTCGGCGTGCTGGCCGACGCCGCTGAGAAGGCCGGCGCCCCCGAGGACTACGTCGCCTGGCTCCGCAACCGCCCCTCGACCTGACCCAGACCCAGACTGCTCCTTTCCCGACGATCATCGAGTTGTGGTCGCTGATAGAGATCAAGTAGCGACCACAACTCGATGATCGTCGGCAGTTGGTGCCTGGTCAGCGGGCGCGGAGGGCGGCGTAGGCGGTGTGGACCATCGTCCGGACCCCGATCGCGAGCGCACGCTCGTCGATGTCGAAGTTGCCTCGGTGCAGGTCCAGCGTCGGGCCCTCACCGGAGTACACCCCGAGCCGGGCCAGCGCGCCGGGCACCTGGTTCAGGTACCACCCGAAGTCCTCACCGCCCAGGCTCTGTCCGGTGTCGGCAATCGCCTCCGCACCGAGCGCGGTGCTCACGCCCTTACGCTGGAGGCCCACCGAGCCGGGGTCGTTCACCACCGGCGCCACCCCGCGGGAGTAGTGCACGACGACCCGCGCTCCGGTCGGCCCGCCCACCTGGCCGACCAGCCGCCGTACCAGCGACTCCGCGGTGTCCCAGGTGGACCGGTCGAGCATCCGTACGGTGCCGCGCAGCACCCCCGTCTGCGGGATCGCGTTCGGCGCCACGCCCGCCTCGACCGCACCCCAGACCAGCGACAGCGCGGCCCGGGGGTCGACGGCCCGGGACAGCAGCCCCGGCACCTCGGTGATGATCCGGCCCAGCGCGTACACCAGGTCGACGGTCAGGTGCGGCCGCGCGGTGTGCCCGCCCGGCCCGCTGACCCGCACCTCGACCAGGTCGCAGGCGGCGGTGATCGCGCCCGGCCGCAGCCCCACCCGGCCAAGCGACAGGTGCGGGTCGCAGTGCAGCGCGAAGATCTGGTCGACCCCTTCGAGCGCGCCACCCTCGATCGCATCCAGGGCACCGCCCGGGATGGCCTCCTCCGCCGGCTGGAAGATGCACCGGATCCGGCCGGGCAGGGCCGGCCCGGTGGCCAGCGCAAGCGCCACCCCGAGCAGGATCGCGGTATGCGCGTCGTGCCCGCAGGCGTGGCTGACCCCGGGCACGGTCGAGCGGTAGGGCACCATCTTGGTGTCCGGCAGCGGCAGCGCGTCGAGGTCGGCACGTAGCGCGATCGTGCGCGGGCCCTGGCCGATGTCGCAGGTCAGGCCGGTACCCCCGGGCAGCGGCTTGGCCGGCAGGCCGGCGGCGGACAGCCGCCGCTCCAGGAACGCGGTGGTCTCGTGCTCGGCCCGGGCCACCTCCGGATGGGCGTGCAGATGACGTCGTATGGCGATCAGATCGGCTTCGTTGTGTTGCACCCACGAGTCGAGCCAGGCCAGCGGTGGAATGGTCACGATCCGAACCCGTCCCGCAGCTCATCGAGAAGACTGCCTACCACGTGCTCAGTTCCCCCATTCGCGGCGGCAGCGACGACGCGCTGCCGCTGGTAGCTGGCCTCAACCTCGGGTACGCGCGGCGCGATCGCCAGCTCCACACACCCTCAGCGGCGTGCGGTCGGCACCAGGTCGTTGACCAGCTCGGCGAGGGCCGCCCGTACGGGGCCGGATCGTACCCACCCTGTCGACAACAATTGTTACGCCCAGCCCAAGACGGGGTGTCCACGCACGCAGCGCAGGCGAGCCCGGTGCCCCAGATCGACCGGGTACCCAGGTCGACCAGCTCAAGCACCCGTTCCATGGCGAGGCTCGAGCGCGGCGACCAAACGACGACGATGCGCACACACCGGACGGTAGCGGCGGAGACCCCGCAGCCATGGCGGAGGACACCTTCACCCGGCGTCGGACCGGCTGGCTCCGCTTGGTGACGACGTCCGGCGGGATTTGGACGGGCCTGCCCGTCGCCGAGTCGTGACCGGGCAGGCCCTCTCGAGGGGAAGCAGTTTGGTCGATCATCGCCCACGCTGAGCCGCCAGATTCGGCGTCCTCGACCCGACAGTCGATGCACGTCGCTACGCGATGCGTTATGAATACCAGGATGTTACGCCGCGACACTATCACCCTGATGGCCGCACTCTTCTCTGTAACCGGGTCGTCGGCGCAGCCCTCCGGCCGGGGGCATTGACCACCCAGGTTCCCGTTGCGCCGCAGGCGATTTGTCATCCCGTACGGCGAGGACGCCCATTCTTCGTCAGCCGGCAACTGCGCTTGCTGGGCTCGTGTCGAGCCGCCGTTCGAGTGACGCCGCGTTGATCAGAAGTGATCCGGCGGGCGATAGGTCCCCCAGACCTCCCGCAGCGCGTGGCAGACCTCGCCGACCGTGCCCCTCGCCCGCAGCGCGTCCTTCATCGGGAGGAGCACGTTGTCCGTGCCCTCGGCCGCCCGCTTCAGCGCGTCGAGGGCCGAACGGACGGCCCCGCCGTCCCGGTCAGCCCGCAGCTTGGCCAGCCGCTCCGCCTGGTCGACCTCAATGGACGGGTCGACCCGCATCGGCTCGTACGTGTCCTCCTCGTCCAGGGTGAACCGGTTCACCCCGACGACGACGCGCTCACCCGCGTCGATCTCCTGCGTCACCCGGTAGGCCGACCGCTCGATCTCGCTCTTCTGGAAGCCCTGTTCGATGGCCGCGACCGAGCCGCCGAGATCCTCGACCTTGCGCATCAGCACGTCAACCTCGGCCTCGATCTCGTCCGTCATCGCCTCGACCACGTAGGAGCCAGCGAACGGGTCGACCGTGGCGGTCAGATCCGACTCGTAGGCGATCACCTGCTGGGTGCGCAGCGCCAGCCGGGCGGCCTTCTGGGTGGGCAGCGCGATGGCCTCGTCGAAGGAGTTGGTGTGCAGCGACTGGGTGCCGCCCAGGACCGCACCGAGTGCCTGCACCGTCACTCGGACCAGGTTGACCTCGGGCTGCTGCGCGGTGAGCTGCACGCCCGCGGTCTGGGTGTGGAAGCGCAGCATCTGCGACCTCGGATTCTTCGCGCCGAACTCGTCGCGCATCACCCGGGCCCACACCCGCCGCGCCGCGCGGAACTTCGCCACCTCCTCCAGCAACGTCGTCCGGACCACGAAGAAGAACGCCAGCCGCGGCGCGAACTCGTCCACCGCCATGCCGGCCTCGATCGCGGCCCGCACGTACGCCACGCCGTTGGCCAGCGTGAACGCGATCTCCTGCACCGGCGTCGCCCCGGCCTCGGCCATGTGGTAGCCGGAGATCGAGATCGTGTTCCACCGCGGGATCTCGGACCTGCAGTAGGCGAACGTGTCGGTAACCAGCCGGAGCGAGCTAGCCGGCGGGTAGATGTAGGTGCCGCGGGCGACGTACTCCTTGAGCACGTCGTTCTGGATCGTGCCGTTCAGCCCGTCGCCGCTCACCCCGGTCTCTTCGGCGACGAGCTGGTAGAGCAGCAGCAGCACCGCCGCCGGGGAGTTGATCGTCATCGAGGTGGACACCTCGCCCAGCGGGATCCCGCCGAACAGCACCCGCATGTCCTCGATCGAGTCGACTGCCACGCCGACCTTTCCGACCTCGCCGTGCGCGATCGGGTCGTCGGAGTCGTACCCCATCTGGGTGGGCAGGTCGAAGGCCACCGACAGGCCGGTGGTGCCCGCGGCAAGCAGGTGGTGGTAGCGCTCGTTAGACTCCCGAGCTGTGCCGAACCCGGCGTACTGCCGCATCGTCCACGGACGCCGCGTGTACATCGTCGGGTACACACCCCGGGTGAACGGGTACTCACCCGGCTCGCCCAACCGCTCGGGCAGCCCTGCCTGGACGTCGCCTGCCCGGTACACCGGAGGGATGGAGAACCCGGACTCGGAGTTGCGCGTCATGGCCAAATGCTAAGCGAGCTAGCTAGCGGGGAGCTGGAGGAGTAAGGAAGGGCACGATGACCGCACCAGTCCAGGGCTCCACCTCACAGCCGCGCATCGTGGCCGGCCGGTACCGGCTCGGTGACCTGCTCGGCCGCGGGGCCATGGGCGCGGTCTGGCAGGCCGAGGACAGCGTGCTGCGCCGGCCGGTCGCGGTCAAGGAGGTCCTGCTGCCGCACGGGCTGTCCCCGAAGGACCGCGCGGTCGCCTGCGAGCGCACCCTGCGCGAGGCCCGCTCCATCGCCCGGCTGGCCCACCCCAACGTGGTCACCCTCTTCGACGTGCTGGACGAGGATGGCCGGCCGTGGGTGGTCATGGAGCTGGTGCCGGCCCGCAGCCTGGCCCAGGTGGTACGCGAGGACGGGCCGCTGCCGCCCGGGCAGGTGGCCGTCATCGGGCTGGCCGTGCTGGGCGCGCTGGAGGCCGCGCACGCTGCCGGCATCACCCACCGCGACGTCAAGCCGGGCAACATCCTGATCGCCGTCGACGGGCGGGTGAAGCTGACCGACTTCGGCATCGCCCGGTCCGTCGAGGACTCCGCGCTGACCAGCACCGGGCTGCTGCTCGGCTCGCCGTCGTACATCGCGCCGGAGGTGGTCCGGGGAGAGTCGGCGGGTCCGGCGGCGGACCTGTTCGGGCTCGGCGCCACGCTGTACGCCACGGTCGAAGGGCGGCCGCCGTTCCGCGGTGACGACCCGATCTCGACGCTGAACAAGGTGGCCAGCAGCCCGCCGGACCCATACCGGCTGGCCGGGCCGCTGATCCCCGTGGTGGAGGGCCTGCTGCGCAAGTCGCCGGCCGACCGGCTCACCGCGGCGGAAGGCCGCCGGATGCTGCGGGAGATCACCGGCGCGGACGGCGGTGCGGCCACGGTGCCGGTACCGGGCCGGGCCGCCGGGCCGCCCTCCTCACCGCCCGCCGGCTACGGTGGCCAGCCCGGCTACGCCGCCCCACCCGGACCCGGCACCCCGGGCCACGGGGGGACGCCGCCGTGGCCACCCCGGCCGGGCCCGCCGTCGGCGCCGCGACACCGCTACTCGCCCTCGCCCTCGCCCTCGCCCGCCCAGCCGTACGACGTGGGCAGGCCGGCCGCCACGCGGTGGAAGGCAGGCGTGGCCGCGATCGGCGTCGGGCTCTGCGTGCTGCTGATCCTCGGCGGCGCGATCCTGCTCAAGGGCGTCTTCGGCGGCGCAGGCGGTCCAGCCGGCTCCGGGGCAGGCAACGGGTCCCACGCCAGCGGGCCGGCGCTTTCGGCCGCCTACCGGACGTTCACCGACCCGCGCGGCACCTACACGGTGAGCGTGCCGCAGGGCTGGGTCGCGGAGCCCGGCCAGCGCGGCGTGGTCGACGTCCAGGACCCGGCCGACAGCGGCCGGTTCCTCCGGTTCATCTCCGACCGGTCGGGGCGCGACCCGCTCGCCGTCCTGCGCTCGGAGGAGCCCGGCTTCGCCAAGCGGTACCCCAGCTACACCAAGATCAGTCTGGGGGTGGTCGACTTCCGTGGGTTTGACGCGGCGGACTGGGAGTTCACCTTCGTCAAGGACGGCGTGACCAAGCACGTGCTGTACCGGACGTTCCGGGTGGACAGGCGGCGGTACGGCATTTACCTGTCCGCGCCGGACCCGCAGTTCGCCGCTGTGCGGCAGCATTTCGACGCGGCAGCGGCGAGCTTCACCCCCCAGCCCGGCTAGCGACCTCCCGCCGATCATCGAGCTGTTGGGGTCAATGGAGATCAACTAGCCCCACTTTCTCGATGATCGCCGGAGTTCGATGATCGCCGGAGCCGGGTGCGGCAGGATCGGGCCATGACGGCAGCCTTGCGGGAGCAGGCCGAGCGGTGGCTCGCGGAGGATCCCGACCCCGACACCCGAGCCGAGCTGCGGGCGCTGCTCGACGTCGGCGACTGGACGGAGGTCGCGGCCCGGTTTGCCGGCCACCTGGAGTTCGGCACGGCCGGGCTGCGGGGCAGGCTCGGCGCCGGCCCGACCCGGATGAACCGCGCGGTGGTACGGCGGACCGCGGCCGGGCTGGCGTCGTACCTGCGCTCGGTCGGGGCCACCGGGCCGGTCGTGATCGGGTACGACGCCCGGCACAAGAGCGCCGATCTGGCCCGTGACTCGGCCGCGGTGCTGGCCGGCGCGGGCTTCGAGGTCGGGGTGCTGCCGCGGCCGCTGCCCACGCCGGTGCTGGCGTTCGCGGTCCGCCGGCTGGCGGCCTGCGCGGGCGTGATGGTGACCGCCAGCCACAACCCGCCGCGGGACAACGGCTACAAGGTGTACCTGGGCGGGGCCATCTCGCCCGGCGGGCCGGACGGCGACGGCGCGCAGCTCGTGTCCCCAGCCGACCAGGGTGTCGAGGCGGCCATCGCGGCGGTGGGGCCGCTGGCCGGCGTACCCCTGTCGGCGGCCTGGACAGTGCTCGGCGAGGAGCTCGTGGAGTCCTATGTGGATGGTGTCGCCCGGGTGCCGCGGACGCCGTACCGGGATGTGACGATCGCGGCCACCGCGCTGCACGGGGTCGGCGGCGAGGTGCTCACCGCGGCGCTGCTCCGGGCCGGGTTCGCCGCGCCGGCCGTGGTCGCCGAGCAGGCCGAGCCGGATCCGGACTTCCCGACGGTGCCCTTCCCGAACCCGGAGGAGCCCGGCGCGACCGACCTGCTGCTCGCGCTGGCCGACCGCATCGGGGCCGACCTGGCGATCGCCAACGACCCGGACGCGGACCGGTGCGCGGTCGCGTGCGGCGACCGGCTGCTCACCGGCGACGAGCTGGGCACCCTGCTCGCTGACCACCTGATGCGGCACGGCGGCACCGGCGGCTTCGTGACCACGATCGTGTCGTCGTCGCTGCTGCGGGCGATGTGCGCGGCCCGGGGGCTGCCGTACGCGGAGACGCTGACCGGGTTCAAATGGATCGTCCGGGGGCTGGGCGGGCTGGTCTTCGGCTACGAGGAGGCGCTGGGGTACGCCGTGGCGCCCGACCTGGTACGGGACAAGGACGGCATCTCGGCCGCCCTGCTGGTGGCCGACCTGGTGGCCGAGCTGAAGGCGTCCGGCCGGAGCCTGCTGGACAAGCTGGACGAGCTGGCGATGAGGTACGGGCTGCATGCCACCGACCAGTTGTCGGTCCGGGTGACCGACCGGGCCGAGATCGGGGCGGCGATGGCCCGGCTGCGCGGCGCCCCGCCGGCCTCGCTGCTCGGCCTGCCGGTGTCCACTGTGGACGACCTGCTGCCGGACGCCGACGTGCTCCGGCTGCGGGCCGAGGGCTGCCGGGTGGTGGTCCGCCCGTCCGGCACCGAGCCGAAGCTCAAGTGCTACCTAGAGGTCGTCGTACCCGTGGGATTTGCCCCGGGTGCCGGCGCTGCGCGGGAGACGGTGGACGACGCCCGCAAGGTGGCCGCCGACAGGCTGGCCCGGCTACGTGCCGAGATCGCCGCCGCCCTCGGCGTAGGCGCCTGACCAGCCCGGACCCATATCCTTGGGTGACGCCGGACGTCATCGGCGATAGCCGGGTGTCGTCGGGGATAATGGCGACGATCGTGCCCGCCAGGAGGAGACCATGCGCATCGCCGGCAAGGAGATCGACCTCGACAGCCTTGCTGAGATCTGCCGCCGCTACGGCATCGCCGAGCTCGACCTGTTCGGCTCGGTGGCCCGCGGCGAGGAACGCTCCGACAGCGACGTCGACCTGCTGTACGTTCTCGCGCCAGGTTCCCGGCTCGGGTGGGATATCGAGGACCTGAATGACGAGCTAAACGTATTGTTCGGCCGCAGAGTCGACCTGGTATCGAAGCGCACTGTGCACCGCCTCATACGTGACGAGGTACTCGCCGAAGCTAGGGTCATCTATGCCGCAGCGGCCTGACCGACTCCGCCTCACTGACATGATCGAGGCCGCGGAGGCGATCATCGAGGCCGTCGGCGGGTTGACGCGGGAGGAGTTCTACGCTGACCAGCGGCTCCAGTACGCCGTGCTGTGGTGCTTCACCAAGCTTGGCGAGTCCGCATCGACGCTCACGCCCGAGTTGCGGACGCGCCACGCCACGGTCTCCTGGCGAGACGCATCCGCATTCCGAAACCGGGCGGTACACGGCTACTTCGACATCGAGGCAGACATCGTCCTCAACGCGGCCCGCCAGCACGTCCCGCAGCTCATCGAGGATCTGCGGGCCGTGCTCGCCAAGGAGTTCCCGGAGGAGCTGACCTGACCCGGCCTGCGCAGGGCCAGCAAGTTTTCCGCGATTAGTCCACCGCCAGCACTAGTCGTGGATAGTTGCGCCCAGGAACGCGCATGCCCCACGGGGAACGCCCGAGCGCCAGGCCCCGAAAATGCGCTGGCTAGGCTCGGGGGACGGCGCCGAAGATGCGGTCGCCTGCGTCGCCGAGACCGGGCACGATAAACGCCTTCTCGTTCAGCCGCTCGTCGATGGACGCGGTCACCACGCGCAGGACGAGGCCCGAGTCCGCCAACCGCCTGAGGCCCTCGGGAGCGCAGAGGACGCAGACGACGGTGATGTCAGTCGCGCCGCGCCCGGTGAGCAGGCCACAGCAATGGAGCAGCGAGCCACCAGTGGCGAGCATCGGGTCCAGCAGCAGCACCGGGCGGTCGGACAGGTCCGCGGGCAGCGACTCCATGTAGGGCTTCGGGTCGTGCGTCTCCTCGTCCCGGACGAGCCCGACAAAGCCCATCTGCGCCTCGGGCAGCAACTCGAGTGCGGACTCCGCCATCCCCAACCCGGCCCGCAGCACCGGCACCAGGAGCGGCGGATCGACCAGCCGGGTCCCGGCCGCGACCCCGACCGGGGTGCTGACCGGCTCGGAGACCACGGCGACCTCCCGCGTGGCCTCATACACCAGCATCACGGTCAGCTCGCGCAACGCAGCCCGGAACCGGGCGTTGTCGGTGCCGGTGGCCCGCATGGTGGTGAGCCGCGCACGGGCCAGCGGATGATCGACGACGAGGGTTTGCACGCATTGCACCCTAACCGGTCGGCGTTACCGCGTCCGGCGCTTCGACCAGCTCCGCCCTCGTAGCCGGCTCGGCCGTAACCGGCTCGGCCGTAGCCGACCCGACCGTGGCAGTCCCGGCTCCCGGTCGATCTTCCGCGCGCCGGTCCAGCCGGCGTCGTACCCGGTCCACCAACCGCTGCGCCGCCTCCGGCGAGACGAAGGCCACGTACAGCACGAACATCGACCAGCTAAAGAACCCGACCGCCAGGGTCACCAGGATCGACAGGTGCAGCACCACGCCAGCGCCCAACACCCAGGGCCGCAGCCGCCGATGCCATACCAGCACCCCGAGCGCGATCTCGACGGCGAGCGCGGCCCAGGTCGCGGCGTTCATCAGCAGCGGGTTCATCACCACCCACTGCGGCAGGGTGATGTTGACCACGTCGTACAGCCGCAGCGCGTACGACACGGCCGTGCCTTCGTTCCACGTCTGGCCGGACAGCTTCTCCCGCACCGTGGCGAGGTACACGATCGACATCTGCACCTGGAACAGCCGCAGCGCCCACGGCGCCCGCACCTGGGCCGCCCAGAACGACCCTCTCCTACGACGGCTGTCCAGCGACAGCGCGGCACCGGCCGGGGACAGCAGCAGGAAGAGGCACTCGATCCGCAGCAGCCCGTCGCCGGCGTTGAACACGTAGATGTCGCGGCGGATGAACGAGTTGAGGCACACGAACACGACCAGCGCGGCCAGCCTGCTGTGCCATCCGACCGCCAACGCGGCCGACGACAGCAGCAGCACCGCCCAGGTCAGGGTCATGGCCTGGTCGGAATGCCAGATCTGCAGCGGCCCCCAGGCGTAGGGAGCCGACTCCTGCTCGGGCTGGATGCCCGTGGTGCCGAAGAAGGCGAGCAGGTCGGGCAGCAGGGCGCTGGTCCATGCCACCATGACCAGGCCGTAGCAGATCCGGACCAGGCCGAGCGGGGTCATCGGCTGAGGCTGGAACCAGAACCCGCTCCACCGGTCCACGGCGGCGGCGAGCAGCCCGCCGCTGTCCGATGCATGCGTGCGAGCCATCAGGGCCGGGGCAACCTCTCGTCGTACAGGATCGTCGTCTCGGTCGTGGCCGCGGCGGTGGAGCCCGGTGCCGGGAGGAGCTCGGTCCGCAGCACGATCCGGACCCGGGTCGCGCCACCATCCGGGCCAGCCAGCAGCCCGGTCACCCAGCGGGCGAACGGGCGCCGGACCGGCTGCGTCCGGACGACATACTCCTTGAGCTTGTGCCACCGTTCGGCAACGTAGTAGCCGAACACCGGGTCACCGTGCGGGATGGTCCAGACCGCCTCCCGGCCCTCCCGGAGGGTGACGACGACGTCGACGTACTCCTGCTGCCGGGGAGGGTTGGGGGCGAAGACGCCCCAGGACTGACCAACCCCGATGGCAAAGCCGATCGGGGTGATCACCGGAGAGACCTGCCGCTTGACCGCAGAGTCGGGCAGGTTCCACACCACGCCCGTGATCAGGATGATCAGGATGAGGGCGCTGATGAGGCCCTGCCCGAGAGAGGTGCGCTCGACCTCTTCCCCGGCGACAGTCAGCCGCTGGGACAGCCGGCGCACCCCTCTCATGGTGTCAGGTCAGGCATCGTGCCAGATCAGGCTGCCTGCCCCGCCTGAGGCCGACGACGGCCGACGAGGAGGAACAGCCCACCCACACCGAACGCCAGGGCAGCGGACCAGAGCAGTGCCGCCGTGGGCGTACCTGTGTTGGCCAGCGAACCCCCACCCTTGCCCGACGCCGGTGGTGGCGGCAGCTCGGCTGAGCCACCCCCGCCGCCGACGGAACCGGTGCCACCCGGTGCGCCGCCGGAGGTGGTCGTCCCACCTGTGGTGCCGCCGGTGCCGCCGCTGGTCGTGCCCGCGGTGGTTCCGGTGGTCGTGCCGGTCGTGGTACCTGTCGTGGTACCTGTGGTGGTGCCTTCAGTGGTTCCCGTGGTGGAGCCGTCAGTGGTTCCCGTGCTCGCGCTCCCGACGAGGCCGTTCAACAGGCCGTCGTTCGACCCGTTGGTAACTCCCTCAACAAGAGCCTGAGCAGCCCCCGGCAAGATCGACGGAGACGGCGCGGCGGATGCCGCGCTCTGGGTGACAGCCACCCCGCCGAAAACCAAACCGCCTGCCATCAGGGCAGCGCCGACCATGCGGCGCGAAACAGGCCCTGTCCGTGTCATTGTTCTCATCACAACCCTCCCAGCCGAATCGGGAGGCTACCAGGGTCGCGTCAGCGTTTGCACCTGCGGGGCCAGGACAGGCCGAAAGCGACCGAAGATTCACCTGCTTCCGCGGTCGCCGGTCCACCCTGCTTCCGCGGTCCACCTGACTTCCGCGATCCGAGCATCACCCGGCGTGCGAGCTCTACCCTGGACTGATGACCACTCACGCGGCCGCGCCCGGCCTCGGCACGTACGCCGACGTCGTCCGGGACAACGCCGCGTTGCGGCAGTTCCTGCACGGGCTGCCCGGCGTCGACCAGGTCGGCGCGGAGGGCCGGGCGGCCGCGCTGGCCACCCGCAGCATCAAGAAGGACGCCAAGATCTGGGCGCTGGAGACGGCGATCCGGATGGTCGACCTGACCACCCTCGAAGGCGCGGACACCCACGGCAAGGTGCGCAACCTCGCCGCCAAGGCCCGCCGCCCGGACCCGGCCGACCCGGGCTGCCCGGCGGTGGCCGCGGTCTGCGTCTACCCCGACCTGGTCAGCACCGCGGTCGAGGCGCTGGCCGGCAGTGGCGTGGGGGTGGCCGCGGTAGCCACCGCGTTCCCGTCCGGCCGGGCCTCGCGGTCGGTCAAGCTGGCCGACGTGGCCGAGGCGGTCGCGGCCGGCGCCACCGAGATCGACATGGTCATCGACCGGGGCGCGTTCCTGTCCGGCCGCTACCTCGACGTGTACGACGAGATCGCGGCGGTCCGGCAGGTCACCGGCCGGGCGCATCTCAAGGTGATCCTGGAGACCGGCGAGCTGGCCACCCTGGACAACACCCGGCGGGCCTCCTGGCTGGCACTGCTGGCCGGCGGCGACTTCATCAAGACCTCCACCGGCAAGGTCTCTCCGGCCGCAACCCCGCCGGTGGCGCTGGTCATGCTGGAGGCGGTGCGCGACTACGCCGACGCCACCGGCGAGCCGCGCGGGGTGAAGCTGGCCGGCGGCATCCGGACCAGCAAGGAGGCGGTCCGCTACCTGGTGCTGGTCAACGAGGTGGCCGGCGAGCGGTGGCTGACCCCGGAGCTGTTCCGGTTTGGCGCGTCCAGCCTGCTCAACGACCTGCTGATGCAGCGCGCCAAGGAACGCACCGGCGTCTACACCGGCCCCGACTACGTCACTGTGGACTGATCGCGATGTGGGAGTACGCACCCGCACCGGAGGCCCGCGAGACCGCGCGGCTTCGCTCGTCGTACGGGATGTTCATCGACGGCGAGTTCAGCGAGAGCTCCGCCGAAAGCCTGAAGACGGTGAACCCGGCCACCGAGGAGGTGCTGGCCGAGGTGGCGGTGGCCGCGCCGGCAGACGTGGACCGGGCGGTGGCCGCGGCCCGGACGGCGTACGAGCGGACCTGGGGGCCGATGCCCGGCGCGGAGCGGGCGAAGTACCTGTTCCGGATCGCCCGGCTGGTCCAGGAGCGGTCCCGCGAGCTGGCCGTGCTGGAGAGCCTGGACAACGGCAAGCCGATCAGGGAGTCCCGCGACGTCGACGTGCCGCTGGCCGCGGCGCACTTCTTCTACCACGCCGGCTGGGCGGACAAGCTGGCCTACGCCGTCCCCGGCCGGCCGGACCCGACGCCGCTCGGCGTGGCCGGCCAGGTCATCCCGTGGAACTTCCCGCTGCTGATGGCCGCCTGGAAGCTGGCGCCCGCGCTGGCCGCCGGCAACACCTGCGTGCTCAAGCCGGCCGAGACCACCCCGCTCACCGCGCTGGTGCTGGCCGAGATCTGCCAGCAGGCCGACCTGCCACCGGGCGTGGTCAACGTGCTGCCCGGGGCGGGCGAGACCGGCGCCGCGGTGGTCGGCCACCCCGGCGTGGACAAGGTCGCCTTCACCGGCTCCACCGAGGTGGGCAGGCAGATCCAGCGCACCCTCGCCGGCACCGGCCGCAGGCTCACCCTGGAGCTCGGCGGCAAGGCCGCGAACGTCGTCCTCGAGGACGCGCCGATGGACCAGGCGGTCGAGGGCATCGTCAACGGCATCTTCTTCAACCAGGGGCACGTCTGCTGCGCCGGCTCCCGGCTGCTCGTCCAGGAGTCGGTGTACGACGACCTGCTCGGCCGGCTCAAGCGCCGGCTGGCCACGCTGCGCCTCGGCGACCCGCTGGACAAGAACACCGACATCGGCGCGATCAACTCCGCCGGCCAGCTCGCCCGGATCCGGGAGCTGTCGGCGTCCGGGGATGCGGAGGGGGCGCAGCGCTGGTCGCCACCGTGCCCGCTGCCCGACCGGGGTTTCTGGTTCCCCCCGACGCTGTTCACCGGGGTCTCCCAGGCGCATCGGATCGCCCGCGAGGAGATCTTCGGGCCGGTGCTGTCGGTGCTGACGTTCCGGACCCCGGCCGAGGCGGTGGAGAAGGCGAACAACACGCCGTACGGGCTGTCCGCCGGGGTGTGGACCGAGAAGGGCTCCCGGGTCCTGTGGCTGGCCCAGCGGCTGCGGGCCGGCGTGGTGTGGGCGAACACGTTCAACCGGTTCGACCCGGCCGCGCCGTTCGGCGGGTACAAGGAGTCGGGCTTCGGCCGGGAGGGCGGCCGGCACGGCCTGGAGGCCTACCTTGACGCCTGACCGGCCTACCTCCGGCGGGGCTGGCGACAGGACGACGGTGCGCAAGACCTACAAGCTGTACGTCGGCGGCGCGTTCGTGCGCTCGGAGTCCGGCCGGTCCTACCCGGTGCGCACGCCGGACGGCGCCTTCCTGGCCAACGCCGCGCGGGCCTCCCGCAAGGACGTGCGGGACGCGGTGCGGGCGGCCCGGGCGGCGTTTCGTGCCTGGTCGGCCGCGACGGCGTACAACCGGGGTCAGGTGCTGTACCGGGTGGCCGAGCTGATGGAGGGCCGGCGGGCGCAGCTCGTCGCCGAGGTGGCCGCGGCGGAGGGGGTTCCTGCCGAGCGGGCCGAGGCGAGCGTCGACGCCGCGGTCGACCGGTGGGTCTGGTATGCCGGGTGGCCCGACAAGATCGCGCAGGTGTTCGGGGCCAGCAACGCGGTGGCCGGACCGTACGTCACCTTCTCGGTGCCCGAGCCGGCCGGGGTGGTCGGCGTCCTGGCGCCGCGGGCGTCCGCGCTGCTCGGCCTGGTGTCGGTGGTCGCCCCCGTGCTCGCGGCCGGCAACGCCTGCGTGGTGGTCGCCGCGCCGGACCGCCCGCTGCCGGGGGTCACGCTGGCCGAGGTGCTGGCCACCGCCGACCTGCCCGGCGGCGTGGTCAACCTGCTGACCGGCCACACCGCCGAGCTGGCACCCTGGCTGGCGTCGCACCAGGATGTCAACGGGCTGGACCTGACCGGTGCGGACGTCGAGCAGCGGACCGCGCTGGAGGTGACCGCCGCGGACACCGTCAAGCGGATCCCGCGGGTCCGGCCGGGCGAGCCGGACTGGACCGCCGACCCGGGCACCACCCGGCTCACCGCGTTCCTGGAGACCAAAACGATCTGGCACCCGGCCGGTGTCTGAGATCTGGCGTAGCCATGTTCCTTCGCGATACGCGCGGGAACAATCCCGTTACCGATGGGTAAAAGTCTTCCGGATCACTGGTATGAACTTCCCGAAGCTCGCAAGTATCGCGCAGGTAGGTAACATTGCTTCACCTGGAGCTTCGCCGCCACCTCCGCGGACCCGCGGACTCGACCTCGACGTTGGGGGGAAGCCGGCGCCGTGAACGAACCCCGTCCTCAGGGCAGAAAGCCGGACGCCCCGGCCGTCGGGATGACCGGCGCGCGGTTCGGGTCACCAAAGATGCGCCGCCGCGAGGCGATGGAAGCGGACACCGATAAGCGGACCGTGACCGGCCCACCTGTCTCCGACGCCCCACAGATCGGCTACACCGGAGCACGCTTCGGTTCCCCGAAGCTCCGGCGCCGCCTGGACGCCGAGGCAGTGGACGCGGACACCGTACGGCTTACCTCGGAGCCCGACCCCGAGGTGTCCGACGGCGCCCAGGTCGGCTACACCGGAGCCCGTTTCGGGCCGGCGGAGAAGGTTCGCCACGGATCGAACGGCGGGCCACCCACCCAGCCACCACCACCTCGACCACACCCCGACCAGCCCCGGTACGACGGGCACGAGCCGGCCACCGCGTACCTGGGCGCTGGCCAGACCGAAGTGGATCCGGGCTGGCCAGGTCCGGACTGGTCGAACCCGGGGTGGACCCATCCGGGCTGGCCGGATCCGGCGTGGACCGACCCGGGCCTGTCGGGCCCGGCGGATGCGTACGAGGAACCCCCGGCGCTGGTCCGGCCGTACGCTCGGACCCGGGGCCGCACCAGGAGCCACAGCGATCTGGCCCTGGAGACGCTGGTCACCGTCAGCGGATGGATCTCCCCCGAAAGCTGGGGAGCCAACCCCGAGTACCGCGCGGTGGTTGACATCTGCGCGGTGCCGCGATCCATCGCCGAGGTGGCCGCACTCTCGTCGTTGCCGGTGGGGGTCGCCAGGGTGCTGGTCGGCGACATGGCCGAGCTGGGCCTGCTCACCGTACACGACGCGACCCGGCCGGCCGACGCCGCCGCGGACCTCATGCTGATGCACCGGGTGCTGGAGGGACTCCGCCGACTCTGAGCCGCCGGCGCGCCGCTACGCTTCCGCGCGTGAGTCAACCTGGTGAGGCCGCCGTCGTACCTGTCGCGCTCGGGTTCAAGGGCCGGACCGGTTACACCGTGTGGGCGCCGCCGTGGTTCGAGGACGGCGAGGAGTGGCAGGCGTTCCTCGGTGCTGGCGGTCGGGTGTGGCTGTTCGAGTCGCTGGACGACCTGGCCGCGACCCTCAGCAGCGAGGTCGAGAACGACCTGTCCGACCACCCGTCCTGGCCGATGCTGCAGACCCTGCCGGCCGACCAGCTCGAGCCGGAGGCGGGCTACCAGTTCGACCTGGACGCGGTGCCGGAGCTGACCGAGGCGGAGGTCGACGAGCGGGTCGTCGACCAGGTCGCGGACAGCGTCGACATCGTGGAGCGGATCGCCGAATGCTGTGACAACGGCACCCTGCTGCGGCTGCTGGAGCAGCCCGGCTTCGCGGACCTGCTCGGGGTAGAGCCGGAGCCGGACGACGACGAGGACGAGCTGACCGACGTCGACACCGACGAGCCGGACGACGTCGACACCGACGAGCTGGACGACGAGGACGACGCCTGGGCCGAGATCGGCCAGGCGATCCGGACCGCCTGGCCGCTGCTGCTGGACCGGCTGGACGACTGCGTGGAATGGCGGACCGCCGCGGACCTGCCCAGGCCCGCCGCTGCCAGCACTGTGCGCGACACGGGCGATGCCACCGGGACCAGCCGGGCGGACGACGACGCGGCTGCCGAGGGCGGGGCCGACGACGACGCGGCGGATGAGGGCGAGGCGGACGAGGAGTTCTGGGACGAGGTCGGCATCCTGCCGGTCGAGGTGCACCTGCCGTCCGGCGTGGGCTACACGCTGCGCTGCTACGTCGACGACGAGCCGCGGTTCCTTGGTGCCGACCTGACCGTGGACCTGTTCCGGGAGAAGACCGGCCTGGTGGCGTTCTGCCAGGCCGACGACAGCCACGACCTGGCCGGCCTCGACACCTGGGGCGAGGTTCGCGAGGCCGCGGAGCTGGACGTCACGCCGCCGGCCACCGAGCGGTACCTGCTGACCGAGGTGGACGCGCAGCTTGTCGGCGGCCCGGCGATCGCCGACGTACGGATGGTCCGAGCCGCCGTCGACCTGGTGCTCGACCTGGCCGAGTACTGCGACCTGGCCGGCGTGCAGGCCGCCCTGGCCGATGACGCTCCGCTCGGTGCCGCGGTGGCGGAGCTGTTCAAGGCCGGCCTGGGCGGCACCATCCTGCCGACGTACTGGTCCGGTGAGGGTGCCGCGGCGCAGTGGCGGCAACTGCTGGACGAGGTCGAGTCCTGCGTCCGCTGGCACGGCTGACCGGGTCTCGCCGTACGCCGCTCGGCCCGTCAGCCAGAGAGCTCGGCGTACCCAGGCTTGATCACGTCGTTGATCAGCGCCAGCCGCTCGTCGAACGGGAGAAACGACGACTTCATCGCGTTCACCGTCAGCCACCGCAGGTCCGCCCAGCCGTACCCGAACGCCTCGACCAGCTTGGCCATCTCCGAGCTCATCGAACAGCCGCTCATCAACCGGTTGTCGGTGTTCACGGTGACCCGGAACCGCAGCGCCGACAGCAGCCCGATCGGGTGGTCGGCGATCGACTTGACCGCCCCGGTCTGCACGTTGGAGCTTGGGCAGAGTTCCAGCGGAACGCGCTTGTCCCGCACGTAGCTGGCCAGCCGGCCGAGGGCGACCGAGCCGTCGTCGTACCGGGTGATGTCATCGACGATGCGGACGCCGTGCCCGAGCCGGTCCGCGCCGCACCATTGCAGCGCCTGCCAGATTGACGGCAGCCCGAAGGCCTCACCGGCGTGGATGGTGAAATGCGCATTCTCTCGCTGCAGGTACTCGAACGCGTCCAGGTGGCGGGTCGGCGGGTGGCCGGCCTCCGCGCCGGCGATGTCGAAGCCGACCACCCCGGCGTCCCGGTACCGCACCGCGAGCTCGGCGATCTCCATCGACCGGGCGGCGTGCCGCATCGCGGTGAGCAGGGTGCCGATCCGGATCCCCCGCCCCTGGGAGCCCGCCCGGAACCCGGCCAGCACCGCCTCGACCACGTCGTCCAGGCAGAGCCCGGCCTCCACGTGCAGCTCCGGCGCGAAGCGCACCTCGGCGTAGACCACGCCGTCGGCGGCCAGGTCCTCGGCGCACTCGGCGGCCACCCGGGCGAGCGCGTCGGGGGTCTGCATCACCCCGACGGTATGGGCGAAGGTCTCCAGGTACCGCTCCAGCGAGCCCGAGTCGGCCGCCGCGGTGAACCAGCGGCCCAGCTCGGCCGGGTCGGTCGTGGGCAGGGCAGAGTATCCGGCGGCGTCGGCCAGCTCGATCACGGTGCCCGGGCGCAGCCCGCCGTCGAGGTGGTCGTGCAGCAGCACCTTGGGCGCGCGGACGATGGACTCAGGAGAGATCAGGGTCGAGGTCGGGGTCGGCATCAGGTCACCGTACCCGCGGCAGATGACACCGGTACGGCGGGTGACGGCGCCCCTTGCCGTGGTCAGTCGGGCGCCCCTTGCCGTGGTCAGTCGGCACGCCGGGCCAGGTCGGGCGCGAACGCCGGCAGGCAGATCGCCACGTAGTGCGCCCCTTCCGGCGGGAGTACCGGACCCGCTCCCCCGCCCGGGCCAGCACCGCCTGGCCGGCCCTGACCTCGACCGCGCCCCCGTCGTGGTCCACCCGCACCACCCCACTCAGGACCAACGTGATCTCGTCGAACGCCGGGGCCTGGGCCGGCTCGGACCAGCCCGCCGGGGCGACCATCACAGCCACCGAGACGGCCGCGGTCTCGGTGTTCACCCGGCCGACGTACTCGTCGATGGTCTTGCCGCTGGGCACCGGGATCCGGCTCGGCGCGGTGATCAGCAGCGGCATCAGCCTTCTCCCACCCTGTCCAGGACCAGCGGGAGCCGGCTAGCGGGGCCGCCGACCCGGATCGCGCCGGCCAGGGCGGCCTCGGCCCGGGGCAGCCGGGCCGGGTCGTCGGTGTGCAGCGCCAGGACCGGCTGCCCCACGGTCACCCGGTCGCCCGGCTTCGCCAGCAGTACGACGCCCGCGGTGGCCGACACCGGATCCTCCTTGCGGGCCCGGCCGGCGCCCAGCCGCCAGGCCGCCACCCCCACCGCGTAGGCGTCCACAGTGGACAGCAGGCCGGTGGCCGGCGCGGCCACGGTATGCACCTCACGGGCAGCCGGCAGCGGGGCGTCCGGGTCGCCGCCCTGGGCCCGAACCATCCGTCGCCAGGTGTCCATCGCGCCGCCGCCGGCCAGCACATCGGCCGGGTCCCGGCCAGCCAGGCCGGCAGCGCCCAGCATCTCCCGGGCCAGCGCCACCGTCAGCTCGACGACGTCCGGTGGCCCGCCACCGGCCAGCACCTCGACCGCCTCGGCCACCTCCAGCGCGTTGCCGGCCGTCCGGCCGAGCGGGGTGTCCATCGCGGTGACCAGCGCGACCGTGCGCACCCCGGCCGCCGCGCCGAGCCAGACCATCGCCTCGGCCAGCGCCCGCGCGTCCCCAGCGTTCTTCATGAACGCCCCCGAGCCAACCTTCACGTCCAGCACCAGCGCGGCTGCTCCCTCGGCGATCTTCTTGCTCATGATCGAGCTGGCGATCAGCGGGATCGACTCGACCGTGCCGGTGACGTCCCGCAGCGCATACAGCCTGCGGTCGGCCGGCACCAGCGTCGGCCCGGCCGCGCAGACCACGGCGCCGACGTCGGCGAGCTGGGCCAGGTACTCCGCGTACGTGAGCTGCGCGCGCCAGCCCGGGATCGACTCCAGCTTGTCCAGCGTGCCGCCGCTGTGGCCGAGACCGCGGCCGGAAAGCTGCGGTACGGCGGCGCCGCAGGCCGCCACCAGCGGCGCCAGCGCCAGCGTGATCTTGTCGCCGACCCCGCCGGTGGAGTGCTTGTCGACGGTCGGCCGGTCCACGGTGGACAGGTCCATCCGGTCACCGGACTCGATCATCGCGGTGGTCCAGCGGGCCAGCTCGGCCGGCTCCATGCCGCGCAGCACGATCGCCATCAGCAGCGCGGCCATCTGCTCCTCGGCGACCACCCCCCGCAGGTACGCGTCGATCACCCAGCCGATCTGCGCGTCGGTCAGCCGGCCGCCGTCCCGCTTGCACCGGATCACGTCGACCGCGTCGAACGTCACGCTCTGCCGCCCCTCTCTACGTCGGTGATCATCAGGCTGTCCGGCCCGTTGGGTCCATAAGCAACAAAAGGTCACCACAACGCCGAGTGGTGACCTCTTGGGGTCTGCGGGCAACAAGAGGTGACCACAACGCCGATAGGTCACCACACGGGCGCCACGCACAACGAGAGGTCACCACAACGCCGAGTGGTGACCACACGTTGGTCGGGGTCACCGGGCCATGTCTCCGGCGTCAAAGGCGTCCGGGAGGAGCTCGGCCAGCGGCCGGACCCCGGTGGCCGTCGCCAGCAGCAGGCCGGCGCCGCCGTGCTCCCAGAGAAGCTGCCGGCACCGGCCGCACGGCGGCAACGGCGTCCCGTGCCGGTTCACGCAGCAGACCGCGACCAGCCGGCCGCCGCCGCTGGCGTGCAGCGCCGACACCAGCCCGCACTCGGCGCACAGGCTCAGGCCGTACGACGCGTTCTCGACGTTACAGCCGCGTACCACCCGGCCGTCGTCCACCAGCCCGGCGGCACCGACCGGGAAGCCGGAGTACGGCGCATAGGCCAGCCGCATTGCCTCGACCGCGGTCGCCCGCAGCCCGGACCAGTCCACCGCGGGCACACCACCTCGGTACATCGGGCTACCGTGCCTCACCGCGGCGGTACGGCCGCCCGTCCGCGGCCGGCATCCGGAGCCGCTGCGCGGCCAGCGACAGCACCAGCAGCGTGGTCAGATGTGGCGCGAAGCCGACGAACTCGTCCGGCACCCGGTCCGCCGCGAGGAACCACCACAGCAGCAGCCCGGCCACCGCCAGGGTGACCGCGGCCATCAGCCGCCGACGCCGTACGACATTCCAGACCGCGACCGCCACCAGCAGCACGGCCAGCAGCAGGAGCAGCGCATGCACTGACTCCCCGCCGGAGCGCAAGTTCAGCGCGTCGGTGTAGCCGAACAGCCCGGCGCCCGCGGCCAGCCCGCCCGGCCGCCAGTTGCCGAAGATCATCGCGGCCAGGCCGATGTAGCCGCGGCCGTTGGTCTGCCCCTCGCGGTAGATCCCGGCGGCCACCTCGGACAGGAACGCGCCGCCCAGCCCGGCCAGCGCGCCGGACACGATCACGGCCAGGTACTTCATCCGGTACACATTGACACCGAGCGACTCGGCCGCCTGCGGGTTCTCCCCGCAGGAACGGATCCGCAGGCCGAGCTTCGTCCGCCACAGGATCCAGTACGACAGCGGCACCAGCAGCACCGCGACCAGGGCCAGCCGGGACACCCCGGTGGTCAGCCCGCGCAGCATGCCGGCCAGGTCCGAGGCCACGAACCAGTGGTGCCGCTCGACCGACCGCAGCCAGTCGCCCGTGCCCGGGATCGACACCGTGCCGATGTCGCGCACCGGCGGCGACTGGGTCACCCCCGCGCCGGGCACGTGCTTGTACGCCAGCGCGGACAGGAACCGGGCCACCCCGCCGCCCAGGATCGTGATCGCCACACCGGAGACGATGTGGTCGACGCCGAAGGTCACCGTGGCCGCCGCGTGCAGCAGGCCCCCGAGCGCGCCGAAGAGCATGCCGACCAGCGCGCCAGCCCACGGCCCCCAGTGCCAGCCGGCCCAGGCGCCGCCCCAGGTGCCGAGGATCAGCATGCCCTCCAGGCCGATGTTGACCACGCCGGACCGCTCGGCCCACAGCCCGCCGAGCCCGGCGAGCCCGATCGGCACGGCCAGCCGCAACGCCGCACCCACGGTGCCGGACGAGGTCAGGTCGTCCGCCCCGGTGACCAGGCGTACGGCGGACAGCGCCACCAGCCCGACCGCCACGGCCAGCAGCGCCACCGGCAGCCGGGACCGGCGCGCCCGGCGCGGCACCGCGACCGGCGCCGCCATCGTGCCCAGCCCGGCCGTCATGCCCGGGCCTCCGCGCCCTGCGCGGACAGCTCGGCCGCCACCCGGCGCTGCTGTCGCACCAGACCGAACCGGCGGACCAGCTCGTACGCGATGACCACCGACAGCACGGTCACACCCTGCATGATCGTGACGATCTCCTTCGGGACGCCCTGGATGTCGAGGATCAGCGAGGACCGTTCCAGGAAGGACCACAGCAGCGCGCCGAACGCGATGCCGACCGGGTGGTTCCGGCCGAGCAGCGCGATCGCGATGCCGGTGAAGCCGTAGCCGAGGGGGAAGTCCTGGCCGTAGTAGTGCGTGTCGGACAGCAGCACCGGCAGCCCGACCAGCCCGGCCACCCCGCCGGAGAGCAGCATCGAGGCGACCACCATCCGCTTGACGTTCACCCCGCTGGCCACCGCGGCGCTCTCCGACAGCCCGGTCGCCCGCAGGTCGAAGCCGAACCTGGTCCGGTTCAGCAGGACCCAGTACGCCGCGCCGCAGCCGATCGCGACCAGCACGAACCCGTACAGCGTGCCGTCGGAAAGCGCGAAGTTCGGGAACCAGGAGTCGGCCGGCAGCAGCTCGGTGCGGATCTGGTTGCTGGTCGCCTGCACGCCGAGCCGCTCCGGGGACAGGAAGTAAAAGACCAGCCCGCCGGCGATCGCGTTCAGCATGATGGTGGAGATGACCTCGCTGACGCCGCGGGTCACCTTGAGTACGGCGGCCAGCCCCGCCCAGAGTGCGCCGACGACGACCGCCACCAGGATGACCAGCACGATCCGCAGCACGCCGGGCAGCGGCACCGCCGCACCCACCACGGCGGCGGCGAACGCGGCGATCCGGTACTGCCCGTCCACCCCGATGTTGAACAGGTTCATCCGGAAGCCGATCGCCACCGCCAGCCCGGACAGGTAGTACGTGACCGACTTGTTCACGATCTCGATCAGGTTGTGGGGCCTGGTGCCGTAGTCGACGATCGACTGGAACGTCTCGATCGGCGAGCTGCCGCTGATGACCAGCGCGATCGAGGAGAGCAGCGCGGCGAACAGCACTGCCAGCACCGGCGCGCCAATGGCCAGCCCGGCCGCCCGCGGGTCAACCCGCCTCATCCGCCTGCCCCCCGCTCTCCTGGCCCCGCTCCGGTCATCGCAGCGCCCCCGTCATGGCTGAGCCCAGATCCTCGGGGGTGACCGTGGCCGGGTCCGCGTCGGCGACCAGCCTGCCGCGCAGGATCACCTTGAGTGTGTCGGAGAGCCCGATCAGCTCGTCCAGGTCCGCGGAGATGAGCAGTACGGCAAGTCCCTCGGCGCGGGCCGTCCGCAGATGGTCCCAGATCGCGGCCTGCGCACCGACGTCCACCCCGCGGGTGGGATGGGAGGCGATCAGCAGCTTCGGCCGCGCACTCATCTCCCGGCCGATGATGAGCTTCTGCTGGTTCCCGCCGGACAGCGCGGACGCGGCCACGTCGATGCTCGGCGTCCGGACGTCGTACTCCCGCACGATCCGCTCGGTGTCGGCCCTGGCCCCGCGCCGGTCGACCCAGGGCCCGGAGACGTTGGGTCGCTCAGTCTGGTGCCCGAGCACCCGGTTCTCCCACAGGCTGGCCGCCAGCAGCAGGCCGTGCCGCTGCCGGTCCTCCGGGATGTAGCCGATGCCCACCTCGCGCCGCCGCCGGGTGGACACCCCGGCCAGGTCGACGCCGTCCAGCACGATCCGTCCACCGCGGACCGGTCGCATGCCCATGACGGCCTCGACCAGCTCGGCCTGGCCGTTGCCCTCGACCCCGGCGATGCCCAGGATCTCACCGCGGTGGATCACGAAGGAGATGTCGTCGAGCACCGGACGGCCGTCCGGGCTGGTCGACGTCAGGCCCTCCACCTGGAGCATGTCCGCGGTGGTGACCGTGGACTCCCCGGTCCGCGGGGACGGCAGCTCGCTGCCCACCATCAGCTCGGCGAGCTGCCGGGAGGTCACCTGGCTCGGCTGGACGGTGGCGACCGTCGTGCCGCGTCGGATCACGGTGATCTCGTCGGCGACCGCGAGCACCTCGTCCAGCTTGTGCGAGATGAAGATGACGGTCAGCCCCTCGGCCCTGAGGTCGCGCAGGTTGCCGAAGAGCTCGTCCACCTCCTGCGGCACGAGGACCGCGGTTGGCTCGTCCAGGATCAGGATCCGGGCGCCGCGGTAGAGCACCTTGAGGATCTCCACCCGCTGCCGGGCGCCGACGCCCAGCCCCTCGACCAGAGCGTCCGGGTCGACGTCGAGGCCGTAGGAGTCGGAGATCTGCCGGATTCTGGCGCGGGCGGCGCGGAGGTCCACCTGACCGCGGCGGGTCGGCTCGCTGCCGAGGATGACGTTCTCGCAGACGGTCAGGTTGTCGGCCAGCATGAAGTGCTGGTGCACCATACCGATGCCGGCCGCGATGGCGTCCGCCGGGGAGTGGAACGTCGTCTCCCGGCCATCGATCGCGATGCTGCCCGCGTCCGGTCTCAGCAAACCGAAGAGGATCTTCATCAGGGTGGACTTGCCGGCGCCGTTCTCGCCCACGATGGCGTGCACGGAGCCTCGGGCGACCCGGATCTCGACGTCCTTGTTGGCCACGACGCCGGGGAACCGCTTGGTGATGCCGCGCAGCTCCACCGCGGGGGCGGTGGCCGCGACGGGTTCGGTGGCGGTCATGGCACTCTCCTCGGATGCAGCGCACGAGCCGAAACGACGAACCCGGGGAGACGCTGCCGCGCCACCCCGGGTCGTCACTGTCGGACCAGGGTCAGGAAGTGGGGACGGTGATCTTCCCATCGCTGATCTGGGTCCTGTACCCGTCCAGCTTGGTCTTGACGTCGTCGATTTTGCCGCCGCTGGTGGCGTAGTCGACGCCGCCGGCCTTCAGGTCGAACTGGTTGGTGCCGGCGGTGAACCTGCCCGCCGCCGCCTGCTCGACGAACTCGTACACGGCCACGTCGACGTGCTTAATCATCGAGGTGATGATGACGTCCTTCACCGCCGCGTCGGCGGTCTGGTACTGGTCGGAGTCGACGCCGATGGCCTGCTTGCCGGCGTCCTTCGCGGCGGTGAACACGCCTGGGCCGGAGCCGCCCGCCGCCTGGTAGACGATGTCCGCGCCAGCGTCGTACTGGCCCTTGGCGGCCTCCTTGCCGGCACCCGGGTCGGAGAAGCCGGAGCAGGCCTGCTGCGGGGTAGACAGGTACTTCGACTCGATCTTGATGCTCGGGTTGACCGCCTTGGCGCCCGCCGCGTACCCCGCCGCGAACTTGTGGATCAACGGCACATCGCAGCCGCCGATGAAGCCGATGTGGCCAGCCTTGCTCTTCAGCGCGGCCGCAGCGCCGACCAGGAAGGAACCCTGCTCCTCGGCGAAGGTCAGGTTGGCCACGTTCGGGCCGGACACGTCGAAGGTGGTCGCGTCGACGATGGCGAAGTGCACGTTCGGGTACTTCGGCGCTACCGTCTTCAGTGCCGGGGCGTAGGCGAAGCCGACCGCGATGATCGGGTTGAAGCCGAGGTCTGCCAGCGCGGTCAGCCGGTCGGCCCGCTCCTTGTCGGTCTCGCCCTGGACCGCCGAGAGTTCCTTGACATTGTCGGCCGCTATCCCGAGCTCGCCCTTGACCTTGTCCAGGCCGGTCGCGGCGGAGTCGTTGAACGACCGGTCGCCACGGCCGCCAATGTCGTACGCCAAGCCCACCTTGAGGTTGCTTTTGGCGCCACCCGGGCCCGGCGTGCTCTCCTTCTTGCTACAAGCGGCGAGTGACATGCCGGCCAGCGCCAGCACTACCGCCCCCACTGCCATACCACGCACACGGCGCAAGGCAGGTCTCCTCTCCGACAGACCAACGGGCACGCACGCCCGACGCAAGCCGGTGACGATATCGGTCCGGTAACCCGTTCGTGTCCAGAACGAGCAGCACGAGACCACATTGTTGTACGCGGAAAAGTTGCTAGCACTGCGGCGTCACAGGGCCCGCCGCAGTGCTAGCAGGTGGGGTTGACGGCGCGGGCGCAAGTGGTGGCCAGGCGCCTGTGCACAACCCGCGGATGCTGTGGACGACTGACGCACCGCTCCGGCAAGTTCGCGACGATCCGGCCATGACACCGAATCAGGCCCTGCTCGCCGTCGCAACCGCGCAGGATGACGTCCTCACCCGGGCGCAGCTACGCGACGTCGGGATCAACGACGACCTGGCCCGAGGGCAGCTGCGGGCACGGCGCTGGCAGGCGTCCGGTCGCCGAGTCATCATCCTGCACAACGGCCCGCTGACCGCTCGGCAACAGCTCTGGCTCGCCGTGCTCACGGTCGGCCCGGCCGCGGCCCTCTGCGGGCTGACCGCCGCTGCCGAGCACGGGCTGGCCGGGTACGGCAGCGACCTCATCCATGTCGTGGTGCCGAACGGCAAACACTGGCATCCGCCGCCCGGAGTCCGGCTGCACGTGTCCCGGCGATTCAACCCGCGGACGGACGTTCGTCCCGCCTCTCAGCCGCCGGCCGTGACGGTGGAGCGCGCTCTGCTCGACGCGGCCGTGTGGTCAGCCGCTGGCCGCCGGGCCACCTCGATCCTTGCCGCGGGTGTCCAGCAGCGGCTGACCACGGCGGACCGGCTGCTCGTGGAGCTGGCCGCCGCGGGCGCCGTGCGGCATCGCCGGCTGCTCGGTGCGATGCTCCTCGACATCGACGGCGGCTCCCATTCGCTGGGCGAGCTGGACCTGCTGCGGCTGTGCCGGGAGCACGGTCTGCCGACCCCGAACCGGCAGGCGATGCGCGTTGACCGGGACGGGCGGCGACGGTACCTGGATGCCGACTTCGGTGCGGTCGCCGTCGAGATTGACGGCCGGGGGCATCTCGACCCCGATCAGTGGTGGTCCGACCTCGACCGGCAGAACTCGCTGGTCGCGGCCGGGGCACGGGTGCTGCGCTTTCCCAGCTCCGCCGTGCGGATGTACCCCGAGCGGGTGGCGGAGCAAATCTTGCTAGCACTGCGGCGTGCCCGGTGACGCCGTGGTGCTAGCAAGTCCGGGATGTCGGTTAGCCTGCGGGCGTGCGCCGTGCCCCCCTGGCCCTGTCCGTCCTGCTTCTCGCCGCCACGGTCGGCTGCCCGGCGACCGGCGCTGCTGCGGACCCGGCAGCGACAGGTGGGCCGCTGCTGGCCGGGCGTGGGGTCGTCGTACCGCCGGGCGCGCCAGCGCTGCCGCGCGACCTCACCGCCCGCGGCTGGCTGGTCGCCGACCTGGATACCGGCGCGGTGCTCGGCGCCCGCGACCCGCACGGCCGCTACCTGCCGGCCAGCACGCTGAAGACCCTGACCGCGCTCACCCTGCTGCCGAGGCTGACCGACCGGCACCGGGTGGTCCGGGCGTCCGTGGCGGACTCCACCATCGACGGCACCAGGGTCGGGCTGGTCCCGAACGGCCGGTACCGGATCGAGATGCTCTTCCAGTGCCTGCTGATGATGTCCGGAAACGACTGCGCCAGCGCGCTGGCCGAGGCGAACGGCGGCGTGCCGCTGACGGTGGCCGAGATGAACGCCGAGGCCCGCCGGCTGCATGCCGATGACACCTACGCCGCGACGCCGTCCGGGCTGGACGGCACCGGCCAGGCCACCTCGGCGTACGACCTGGCACTGATCATGCGGCAGGCGGTCGCGATCCCGGACTTCCGGCGTTACAACACCACCCGGATGAGCACCGTGCCGGCACAGTCGTCGAGGTACCGCTCCTACCAGTTCGCCAACGACAACAAGCTGCTCTGGCGCTACCCCGGCGTGCTCGCGGCCAAGAACGGCTACACCGACGCCGCCCGGCACACGTTCGTCGCGGTGGTCCAGCGGGGATCCCGGCGGCTGGTGGTGTCCCTGCTGCACGGCGAGCAGGCACCGCTGCCGATGTGGCGGCAGGCCGCTCAGCTCGTCGAGTGGGGTGCCCGCACGACCACGCCGGTCGGCCAGCTGGTCAACCCGGGGCCACCCGGTGCTCCCGGGGCCGCGACGAGCCCACCGGCCGGCGGTGCCGCGGGCGATGCGTCCGGCGGACACCCGGGCACCGGCGATCGGCGCTGGCTGCCGATCGGGCTGGCCGTCGGTGGCGTGGCTCTGGTCGCCATCCTGGCCGCCCGCCGCCGTCGCCCACCGCACTGGCGCCCTCAGCGGCCGGGTTCGCCGCGGAGGTAGTCGCGGGCCGCCTCGTCGGCGTGGACGCCGCCTCGGCCGAGGTGGGCAGCTCACCGACTGGGGCTGCCCGGCACCAGCCACAGCCCGACTCGGCGTGCGGCAGGATCCGGGCCAGCGCCGCCCGGCCGTCCAGCTCACCGGAGCGGATCCGCCCGACCCGTCTGGTCCAGTGGGCCTCGATGCGGGCGAGCATTCCTTTTGCGTGGTGTCGCCGCCCGCTGGCCCGCTGGCTGACGTATAGGGGCGAAGTCAGGCCTGGTCTAGGTGGTTGGGTGGGATGCCGAGGGCGCGGGCGAGCTGGTTGAGCTTGAGCTGGGCGGCGTGAGTGTCCTGGTCGGGCTGGTGTGCGGTGAGGGCGGTGAGGGCGGTGAGGGCAGGTTCGCTGAGGTGTTGGCGGTAGAGGTGGAGGACCTGGGTGGTGTCGCTCCGGTCAGCTCGGGCCGGGCCGGGCCGGGGTCGGGTGTGGGGTGTAGGCGAGGCTGGCGTAGGCGCGGGGGCGCCGAGGCCTTCGACGACGCGTTCGATGACGTCGTAGGCCTGGACCTGCCGGCCATGGGTGATCGCGGAGACCTCGGGCTGTGACTGTCCGACGAGGGCGGCGATGTGCTGCTGGGAGTAGCTGTGGGCCTGTAGCAGCCGGTAGAGGCGGGTGATGTCGCGGACGGCGAGCACGGCGCGGATGTCGGGGCCCTCCCACAGCGCGGGGTCGGGGCGCTGCCGGCGGGGGTCCGCCGGCCCGGCTCTCACGCCGCGCCCCCAGCGGCGTCCCCGGCGGGGTCGTCGGTGTCGGGTGGGGTGTCCAGCAGGTGGGGGTCCTCCCGGAGGAGCATGGTGAGCAGGAACGCCACGTGTCGGGTTGGGAGGGGATGTCACCCGAGGAGCTGCTCGCGTTGGTCGATGTTCAGGCCGAGACGATCGCGTCGCTGACGCTGCGGGTGGCTGAGCTGGAGCGGCAGTTGGCGGTGGACTCGGCGAGCTCCTCCAAGCCGCCGTCCAAGTCGAGCGTACCGAGCTCACCGGGCAGCCTTACCACGACGGCCGCGCGGACCGAATGCACGCCTCGATACCGGAGATCGAGCGCGCATTGATGAGCTACGACCTACCGGCTGTCGGAGATGCGCCAAGACGCGGTAGAGGCTGCTCAATTGAGGATGAGCGCCAAGTATGTCTTCTGGACGCTGGCTGTTGCCTATCGCCGCGCGGACGCTCTGGCGAACAAGCTCGGGTACCTGCACCTCTCGTACCTGGCCGTTCAGCGTGCCACCCGCGAGTGCCTCGAAGAGACGGGCGTGTCCGCTGTGGTGACCGGATTCCTCGGCGTCTACTCGGACCCGGCACACGTCGTCGCCTACCCGGACGGCGCGATCCGGCAGGAGTACGAAGTAACCCTGGTTGGCCGACCAGTAGGCGGCGCCCCGGCGGCCAACGACGAAGCATCGGACGTCCGGTGGGTGTCCCCAGCCGAGCATGACGCACTCAACATACATGAGACAATGCGCCGCCAGATAAGCGACTACACCCAGGCGAGTACCCGCACATCGACTGAGCCCGCCGTCGTTCCATAGACTTAATCGCGGCGCGTATATCGTCCGACGCCGAGCCGATCGCCCGCGCCACCACGTGATCCGGGCCGTACCGCGCCCTAATCTCCGCTCAGATCAGGGCTGGCTCGCGGCGGCCGGGCTGGTCGGGAGGTGCTGCTCGGCGGCGGTCCAGGCCGAGCCGAACAGCAGGAACCGGGACACCAGGTTCAGCCAGAGCAGCACGCCGAGGACCCCGCCGAGGACGGCGAACGACGGGCTCTGCGAGACCCGGGTGATGTAGAACGTGCCGACCAGCTTGAGCAGCTCGAACCCGACCGCGCAGAAGACCGCACCCTTGAGCACGCTGCGGTACCGCACCGAAGCCCGCGGCAGCCGGGCCAGGAACCACCCGAAGACCAGCGTGTCGCCGACCACCGCGATGGCGATCCCGACCACGGTGGTGAGCAGCCCCATGCCGGGCACCCCGGCCAGGTGCATGGTGCGGACCAGCCAGTCAGTCGCGGACGACGCCCCGACCGTGAGGCCCAGCGACGCCAGCCCGAAGACCCCGAGCCCGACTAACGCCAGCCCGTCGTACAGCTTGGCCAGCAGGAAGTTCGGCTGCTTGTCCTGGTCGGTGCCCCACACGATCTGGACCGCCTTGCGCAGGTTGGCCACCCACCCGAGCCCGGCGTACGCGACACCGAGCAGGCCGACGATCCCGACCAGGTTGCGGTTGGCGATGGTCTTGTCGACCAGGCCGCTGGCGAAGTCGCCGGGCAGCACGTCCTGGATGCCAGCCTTCAGGTCGCCGAGCAGCGCCGGGTGGGCGGCCAGCACGAACCCCGCGACCGACAGTATGAGCAGCAACAGCGGCACGATGGACAGGAAGCTGTAGTAGGCCACCCCGGCGGCCAGGTAGTCGCCGTTCGCGTCCTTGTACCGGGTCGCCGCCCGGAACAGATGGTCCAGCGCCTGGTACCGGGCTCGGGCGGCACGGAGCGTGGCCGTGAGGCGCTCCTTCGTCCTGTCCAACACCGCCGGCATTTCTCGGCCTCCCGCGGCTCACACTCGCTCCTGGTACGGCGGGCTAGCGCCGGCCGCGAAGCTGGAAGTCACGCTGCGGCTGCCACACGCCATCCGGGTCGTGCTCGAACATGGTGAACCCCGACACCCTGAACCGGGCGTGGAAGTGTGTCAGACCCTCGTACGCGAAGTCCAGCCGCTCGGGCGGTACGTCATGCGCGACCGTCACGTGCGGGTGGTAGGGGAACGTCGTGGTGCGGGCCAGCGGCCCGGAGCGGACGCTGTTCTCGAGCTGCTCGCACTGCCCGATCCCGGCCGCGACGGCGATGAACACGACCTCGGAGACCGGCCGGAACGTGCCGGTGCCGCGCAGGTGCATGTCGAACGGTGGCAGCCCGCCGGCCACCTGCTCCAGGTGCGCCTCGACCACTGGCAGCTCCTCGGCCAGGACCTTGGTCGGTGGCAGCAGTGTCACGTGCGGGTGTACCTGGGTGGCCTGCGGGTCACCGGCCCGTGCCCGCCACTCACGCAGCAACGCCGAGTAGGGCTCGGGGATGCCGATCGCGACCCCGATGATCCGGGTCACGGTCAGCCCTTCGCCGCCGGCAGGAACCCCACCTGGTGGTAGACCCGGGCCAGGGTCTCGGCGGCCACCACGCCGGCCCGCTCGGCGCCCAGGGCGAGCAGCCGGTCCAGCTCCACGGGATCGTCCAGCAGCTCGGCGGTCCGGCGCTGCACCGGCTCGACGAAGGCGACCACCACCTCGGCCAGGTCCTTCTTGAGGTCGCCGTAGCCCCTGCCGTCGTACGCCGCCTCCAGGTCGCCGACCGACCGCCCGGTGAGCGCGGAGCAGATGGTGAGCAGGTTGCTCACCCCGGGCTTGCCGGCGGGGTCGTAGCGGATCTCCCGGCCGGCGTCGGTGACCGCGCTCTTGATCTTCTTGCGCAGCGCGGCCGGCGGGTCCAGCAGCTCCAGCAGCCCGGCCGGGTTGGAGCCGGACTTGCTCATCTTCGCGGTCGGGTCCTGCAGGTCGGCGATCTTGGCGGCATCCTTGGGGATGAACGGCTCGGGCACCACGAAGGTCGCGCCGTAGCGCGAGTTGAACCGCTGCGCCAGGTCGCGGGTGAGCTCGAGGTGCTGCCGCTGGTCCTCGCCCACCGGCACGTACCGCGGCTGGTAGAGCAGGATGTCGGCAGCCTGCAGGATCGGGTAGGTGAACAGGCCGACGCTGGACCGGTCCGCGCCGCCCTTCGTCGACTTGTCCTTGAACTGCGTCATCCGGCTGGCCTCGCCGAACCCGGTCAGGCAGCCCAGCACCCAGGCGAGCTGGGTGTGCGCGGGCACGTGGCTCTGCACGAACAGGGTGCACCGGGACGGCTCCAGCCCGAGCGCGAGGAGCTGCGCGGCAGCCGCCCGCGTCCGGTGCCGCAACGCGACCGGGCTCTGCTCCACGGTGATCGCATGCAGGTCGACGACGCAGTAGAAGGCGTCGTGGCTCTCCTGCAACGCCACCCACTGGCGCACCGCACCGAGATAGTTGCCGAAATGGAAGGAGTCGGCGCTCGGCTGGATGCCGGACAGCACTCGAGGACGATTCTCCGTGGGCATGTGCTGCATTCTGTCAGGTGACGGCCCGATGTCGGGCCGGTGGACCGCCGTAGACCGGCGGACATAGGCCGCCAAGGTAGCTGAAACGGCTGAACTCCGTCCGAAAGCCGGGTGCTACGACGCTGACCCTCCTAGCGTTGGTTTCTCCAGTTGGCCATCGTCTAGCAGGGGGCTCGCCATGGCAGCACCGCTTAACCACCCCGTGACCCACGCCGAGCTGACAACCCAGTGCGCGCTCTGCCTGCAGCAGGTGTGCGACATCAAGCTGATCCCGTGCGGGCATGTCCTGCACTGGGCCTGCCAGGGCGCGAACGCCGCGGTCCAGCTCACCAACTGCCCGTACTGCCGGGCCCAGATCACCGACTTCTACAACCTCAACGGCAACACCTGGCAGTACGACGGCTGACGTCCGGCCTCAGGGCTCGACGACCCGCACGGTGCTCACCCGCAGCCGGGAGACCCGGCGGCCGTCGAGCTCGGCGACGGCGACCCGCAGCCCGTCGGTCTCCACCGAGTCGCCTACCGCGGGGAGCCGGCCGAGGGCGCGCATCAGCCAGCCGGCGACCGTCTCGTACGGGCCGTCCGGCAGCCGTACCCCGGTCTGCTCGGCGAAGTCGTCCAGGTTGCACAGCCCGTCGACGTCGTACTCGCCGGCGGCCAGTGGGCCGACGTGCTCGGCCGGGGCGTCGTACTCATCGCGGATGTCGCCGACGACCTCCTCGATCAGGTCCTCGAGGGTGACGATGCCGTCGGTGCCGCCGTACTCGTCGATCACGATGGCCAGGTGGTAGCCCTCGCGGCGCATCTCGGACAGCGCCGCGAGCACCCGCTTGGACCCGGGGAGCTGGGCCACCTCGCGGGTGACGTCGCCGACGGTGGCGGCCCGGCCGGCCGGGTGGTGCGGGTGCATCAGGTCGCGGATGTGCACGAACCCGATCACGTCGTCGGAGCTGCGCCCGACGACCGGGTAGCGGGAGTGCGGGGCGTCCATGGCCTCCTTCAGCGCCCGGCTGATCGTCGTACCGGCCTCCAGGAAGTCCACCTCGGTGCGGGGGATCATCACCTCGCTGATCGACCGGTCGGCGGACGCGAACACCTGGTCGATCATCCGCCGCTCGTACCCGGACAACGACTCGTGTACGGCGATCTGGCCGCGCAGCTCCTCGCCGGTGACCGGTTCACGGCTGGTGGTCGGGTCGCCGCCGAGCAGCCGGACGACGAAGTCGGTGACCTTGGAGAGCAGCCAGATCACCGGCCGTGCCACGGTCGCCATCCGGTCCAGGCTCGGGGCGAACAGCTTGGCCGTCCCCTCGGCGCGCTGAAGCGCCAGCCGCTTGGGGGCCAGCTCGCCGACCACCAGGGTCACGAACGAGATGACCAGCGTGACGCCCACGATGCCGATGAACCCGGCCAGGCCACCCGGAACGCCGTGCCGGGTCAGCACCCGCTTCGCCTCGTCGGAGAGCGTGACGGCGCCAAGCGCACTGGACAGCAGGGCGGTCAGGGTAACACCGATCTGCACGGTCGCGAGGTACCGGTTCGGGTCCTTGAGCAGCCGCTTGACCGCCACACCCCGCCGGCCTTCCACCTCCAGCCGGCGGACCTGGCCTTCCCGCAGCGAGATCAGCGCGGCCTCGGCACCGACGAACAGGCCCTCGACCATGATCAGCGCGAACACGATCGAAATGTTGATCAAGGTGTTGCTCACGGCATCGCCGCTCGCGGCGGATCATCCACGCCGGCCAGTGTAGGAGCAGGTCTCACTCGCAAGGCCGGCAATGTCGCGGTTCACACGCTGAAAATCAGTGATCTCACGGTCTGGGAGCCGCGAGATCACTGATTTTCATGCTGTGCTAACCGGACATGGCCGCTCGCAGGTGCTCGTCGAGGGCCGCGAGGAAGTCCTCGGTGGTCAGCCACTCGGCGTTACCGCCGACCAGCAGGGCCAGGTCCTTGGTCATCTGGCCGCCCTCGACGGTGGACACGCACACCTGCTCAAGCTTCTTGGCGAACTCGATGACCTCGGGAGTGTTGTCCAGCTTGCCGCGGTGGGCCAGCCCGCGGGTCCAGGCGAAGATCGACGCGATGGGGTTGGTCGAGGTCTTCTCGCCGCGCTGGTGCGCCCGGTAGTGCCGGGTCACCGTGCCGTGCGCCGCCTCGGCCTCGACCGTACGACCGTCCGGGGTCATCAGCACCGAGCTCATCAGACCCAGGGAACCGAAGCCCTGGGCCACGGTGTCGGACTGGACGTCACCGTCGTAGTTCTTGCACGCCCACACATAGCCGCCCTCCCACTTCAGCGCGGCGGCCACCATGTCGTCGATCAGCCGGTGCTCGTAGGTGAGCTCGGCCGCCTCGAAGTCGGCCTTGAACTCGGTCTCGAATATCTCCGCGAACACGTCCTTAAACATGCCGTCGTAGGCCTTGAGGATCGTGTTCTTCGTCGAGAGGTAGACCGGATAGCCGCGGGCCAGCCCGTAGCGCAGCGACGCGCGGGCGAAGTCCTCGATGGAACGGCGGAAGTTGTACATGCCCATCGCGACGCCGCCGCCCTCGGGGAACTGCGCGACCTCCAGCTCTATCGGCTCGCCGCCGTCGGCCGGGGTGTAGGTGATGGTCACCGTGCCCGGGCCGGGCACCTTAAAGTCGGTGGCCTTGTACTGGTCGCCGTGCGCGTGCCGGCCGATCACGATGGGCTTGGTCCAGCCGGGCACCAGCCGGGGGACGTTGACGCAGATGATCGGCTCGCGGAAGACAACCCCGCCGAGGATGTTCCGGATCGTGCCGTTCGGCGAGCGCCACATCCGCTTCAGGCCGAACTCCTCCACCCGAGCCTCGTCCGGGGTGATGGTGGCGCACTTCACGCCCGCGCCGTGCTGTTTGATCGCGTTGGCCGCGGCCACGGTGACCTGGTCGTCCGTCGCGTCTCGATGCTCGATGGACAGGTCGTAGTAGAGCAGCTCGACGTCCAGGTACGGCAGGATGAGCTGGTCCTTGATGAACTTCCAGATGATCCGGGTCATCTCGTCGCCATCGAGCTCGACGACCGGTCCGGCGACCTTGATCTTTGCCATCCGCGGCGATCTCCTCTCCGCCCGTCCCGGGACGGGCCGAGCCTACGTGCGCGGGTATGCGCCCTACTCGACTCCCGGCATAGCCACCGGCAGCCCGGCGGCCCGGGCGGCATCCGCTATCCGCTTGTCGTAGGTGACCAGCGCGGTCAGCTCCGACCCCAGCAGCTCGGCGCTGGCCACATGGATCGCGTCCAGGCTGCGCAACCGACCGGGCACCGCCGTGGCGGCGTCACGGACCCGGTCCGTCAGCGGGATCTCGACGTGGACCCGGGCCAGCCGAGCCAGGAGGTTCGGGAAGTTTCCGTGGCTGTCGCAGGTGCGCACCGTCTCGACCAAGCCCACCGTGCTGGTGGCGGTGGTCTCGGCCGGGTGGCGAAGGAAGAGCTCACGCAACGGCGCGGCGTGGGTGCGCCCGAGCACCAACGTCACCAGCGCCGAGGAGTCCAGGTAGATCATCTGCCTGCCTCAAGGCCGTCGAGCATCGCGACAACATCCCGCTCCTCGCGCAGCTCCTCCACGATCGCGAGCGGCTCGATGTCGTCCGGTATGTCGACATGCACGAAGTCGTGCCAGTTGCCCGCCCGCGCCCCGCCATCGGGCGGAGGCTTGATGGCACCCTGCGCGACCAGCGCGTCGTACCCGCTGAGGTGGGTCTCCGGCCAGCTCACGATCGCGATCACCTTGCCGTGCCGGGTCACCTCGATCCGCTCGCCCAGCTCGACCCGGGCGAACATCGCGCTGGGGTTGTAGGCGAACTCCCGAACCGTCACGACGGTCATGTCCACCTCCGCGTCGCTCCGAAAAATACGTACGTGAGAGTACTACGTCGTACCTACGTCACGCTAGGCGGCCTGGTCAGAGCGCCTGGACGTCAGCCTGCTTGACCCGGACCGCCTCGGCCGCCCGCGTCAGCCCGGCCAGCTCGGTCTCGGTGAGCTCGGTCTCGACCACCCGCCGGACCCCTCCCGCCCCGATCTCGGCCTCCACCCCGAGGTAGACCCCGGAGATGCCGTACTCGCCGTCCACCCAGGCACACACCGGCAGGACCGTACCGGCGTCGACAGCCACCGCGCGCGCCATCGCGGCGGCGGCGGCGGACGGGGCGTAGTACGCCGAGCCGGTCTTCAACAGCGCGACGACCTCGGCCCCGCCGTTGCGGGTGCGGGTGACCAGCTCCTCGATCTTCGCCGCCGGCAGCAGATCGGCCAGCGGCTTGCCATCCACCGCACACCGCGACGGCACCGGCACCATCGTGTCACCGTGCGAGCCCAGGGTGAGAGCCCGCACCGAGGAGATGGGCACGGCCAGCTCCTCGGCCACGAAGTGGATGAACCGCGCCGTGTCGAGCATCCCCGCCTGCCCGATCACCCGGCTGGGCTCGAAGCCGGTGGCGAGCTGGGCCAGCGCGGTCATCTCGTCCAGCGGGTTGGACACCACGATCACCACGGCCGCCGGGGCGTGCCGGGCGACGTTCTCCGCGACCGACCGGACGATCCGGGCGTTGACCTCCAGCAGGTCCATCCGGCTCATCCCAGGCTTGCGCGGCAGGCCGGCGGTGACCACCACGATGTCCGAGCCGGCGATGACCTCGTAGCCGGCGCCGTCCGGGCCGGTGGTCTGGCCGACCACCCTGGTCTCGAAGCCCTCGATGGAGCGCGACTGGTTCAGGTCCAGGGCCAGGCCCTCGGGCTTGTCCTCGACGATGTCGGTGAGCACGACGGTCTCGAAGATGTCGTACTCGGCGAGGCGCTGCGCGGTCGTCGAGCCATAGAAACCGGCTCCGACGACGGTCACCTTGCCCGTGCGCTCTGCCATGGGGTCAGGCCTCCCGGCGGTGTGCGACCGTGGCACCGCGGCTGGTCCAGTCTGGTGTCGCGGGCTCCTTCGGAGGCTATCCGAGCCCTACGGGCCGACAGCGGGCAGGGCCAGCGCGATCAGCCAGATCGCGGCGCCCACGCCGGCATAGCACAGTACGTCGGCCACCCGGCTGCGCACCGTGAGCAGGCCGGACTGCCGGGCCGGGAGGACCAGCCGGAAGAAGCCAGCCATGATCATCGCGCTGGCCATCACCAGGACGCCGCGCCGCCAGTGCTCGGGCACCGCGGCGGAGTACCCCAACCCGCCCGCGGCGCAGGCCAGCACCAGCAGCACGGGAAGGTTGTGCAGGTCGCGGGTGCGCAGCCAGTCCCGAGGGGTCGGCCGCGTGGGCGGCATGGGTGGCATCATCCGCGTTCCGCCAGCGGCATCCAGTACTGCCGCTTTGGCCCGACGTACTCCGAGTCCGGCCGGATCAGCCTGTTGTCCTGGTGCTGCTCGATCGCATGCGCGGTCCAGCCAGCTATCCGGGCCACCGCGAAGACCGGGCTGAACAGGTCGGTCGGGATGCCGAGGTAGTGGTAGACGCTGGCGGCGTAGAAGTCGCCGTTCGGCCGCAGCCCCTTGACCTCGGCGACGACCTGCTCTATCCGGGCCGACAGCGCGCGGTACCGCGGCTCGCCGACCAGCTCGGCAAGCCGGCCCGACATTGCCCGCAGGTGGGTGACCCGCGGGTCCTCGGTGCGGTAGACCCGGTGCCCGAAGCCCATGATCTTCTCACCTCGGCCCAGCCTGGCCTGGATGTCCCCCGGCACCGCGTCGACGTCCGGGATGCCTTCCAGCATGTGCATCACGGCCTCGTTCGCGCCGCCGTGCAGGGGACCGGACAGGGTAGCGAGCGCGGCGGTGGCGGCCGCGTACAGGTCGGCCAGGGTGGCGGCGCAGATCCGGGCGGTGAACGTCGACGCGTTCATGGTGTGGTCGGCGTACAGCACCAGGCACTCGTCGAGCATCGCCGTCCGGGTCCGGTCCGGCCGTTGGCCGGTGAGCTGGAACAGCAGGTTGCCGGCGAGGTCGAGGTCCGGGTCGGGGTCGGGCACCGGCCGGCCGGACCGGGCGGCGTGGTACCGCGCGACCAGCACCGGGAGCTGGCCGACCAGCCGGGCGGCCTTGCGCAGGTCAGCGGCCGGGGTCGAGTCGGCGGCGTCCGGGTCGTCGACGGACAGCACGGAGACCAGGGTGCGCAGCGCCTCCATCGGCGAGCTGCCCGCGACGGCCGGCAGGATGCGCTCGACCGTAGGGCCAAGCGTGGTGCGGGCGGCGGCCAGCTCGGCACGGTAGCGGTCCAGCTCGTCCCGGGTGGGTAGGCTACCCCGCTGCAGCAGGTGCGCGACCTCCTCGAACGTCGTCCGGCCGGCCAGCTCATGGATGTCGTACCCGCGGTAGGACAGCACACCGGCCCGGCCGTCGATGTCACTGATCGCGGTGCTCGCCGCGACGATGTCCGCCAGCCCCTTCGTCGCGCGCTCCGCCATAGCGCCGAGCCTAGACCCGGCTCGGTCGGCCAGTGCCCGGCTCGGTCAGGGGGTCCGCTCGGCCAGCTCGACGACGTTCGTCAGCAGCATGGCCCTGGTCATCGGACCGACCCCGCCGGGGTTCGGGGCGAGGTAGCCGGCGACCTGCGACACGTTCGCGGCTACGTCCCCGGCGATCTTGCCGTCCACCCGGCTCACCCCCACGTCGAGGACCGCCGCGCCCGGCCGGACCAGGTCGGCGGTGACCAGGCCGGGCGCGCCGGCCGCGGCCACCACGATGTCGGCCCGGCGCAGGTGCCCGGCCAGGTTGCGGGTGCCGGTGTGACACTGGGTGACGGTCGCGTTCTCGCTGCGCCGGGTCAGCAGCAGGGCCAGCGGCCGGCCCACGGTGATGCCGCGTCCGACCACCACGACGTGCGCGCCCGCGATCGGCACGTCGAACCGGCGCAGCAGCTCCACGATGCCGTGCGGCGTGCACGGCAGCGGGGCCGGCCGGCCGAGCACCAGCCGGCCGAGGTTGACCGGGTGCAGGCCGTCGACGTCCTTGCCCGGGTCGACCCGCTCCAGCACGGCGTACTCGTCCAGCCCGGCGGGCAGCGGAAGCTGCACCAGGTACGCCGTACAGGTGGGGTCGGCGTTGAGCTCGTTGACGACCGCCTCGACCTCAGCCTGGCTCGCGGTGCCGGGCAGCTCCCGGCGGATGCTGGTGATGCCCAGCTCGGCGCAGTCGCGGTGCTTGGCGTTGACGTACCATCTGCTCCCTGGGTCGTCACCCACTAAGACGGTGCCGAGGCCGGGCACGATGCCCCGCTCGCGGAGCACGCCGAGCCGCACCTTCAGCTCGGACTTGATCGTCGCCAGGGTGGCCTTGCCGTCCAGGACCGTCGCCGTCACACTGGCCAGTCTTCCACGACCGCGACGGCCAGCCTGCTCACAGGGGCATCGGCAAGGCCCTGTTGGTGCTGGCCGCGGCTGGGCTGTTCACGTCCGACCAGCAGACCAGCCGCCGGGCCCGGGCTGCGATCTGGTCATCGTTCCTGCTGGGCATCGCCGTATCCCTGGCGGCCAACATCGCCGCCGCCCTCACCGAGGTCTCGCCGACCGTCCAGCCGCCGGCCGAGCCGACCGGCCAAGAGATCATGTGAGGCGCACTTACTCCGCGAGCAGGCATGCGGACGCATCCCGATCAGCCGAGCTGGAACGGGTAGCCGACACCAAATAACTATGGGCACGGTGTTGCGCCACATGGCGCGAGCAAGGTCGCATTCCGCCGACGGACCAATGCAACGGCACCCGCTCATCGCACGCAGGAACGCGTAAGCGACAGGTTGGACGTGGTGCGGCCCGCTTGATCAGTCTGGGGTCACTGGGAGCGGGCCGCCGCCAGCCAGCATCCCCACGCGGCCACGACACGTTTCACGATGTGCCGGGTGATCCGAGCCGGACACAAGGCCCGCGGCTGGCCGCCGGGGCCGCGAGCAACGCCGCGGAGCTGGCCGAGAGCCTGGTCGTGGTGCCCAAGCAGATGCGGGAGAACCTCGGGCTCACCGGCGCCGCTGGTCTCCGAGTGGCTCACCACAATCTTGGCTCCACTGATGGGAAGGTCGCGGCGTAGAAGCTGCTCACCGCAATCATCGAGGGGTCCGAAAAGGGCGGAACCGACCTGGTAGACGCGCTGGCCGAGGCGGTTGTCATGGAGGGCAAGGAGCTGGACCTCGACACCGTGCGGGCCAGCGTCGACCCGGAGCACTACGTTGGCGTCTCGGTCGCCTTGGCCGACTGGGTGCTCGCCCCGCTACCGCGCGCAGGGGTTTAGGAGGGCCGCTCCCAGACGGTCACCTCGATTTTCATATGACCGAGACCTGCCATGCTGGTCACCTTCAGGTAGCCGACCCGGCCGCCCTCGGTCTTGAGACAGGCCACCGAGCCCACCCGAACATCCAACCGGCGCTGCCCTAGCTGGGTGTCCAAGATGCCGGAGCACTGCTGCCGTTCTGGAGGGCGAGAGCCATCCCAGGCGACGAACGCGTTGCCGGCGACCTCGTTGGAGTAACAACTGAGATCACAAACGAGGCCGAGGTCGCCCAGTGGCGCCCGAGCCGGCGGGGAGGGATCCAGGAACCAGCCGGTGTTGAAATTGTCAGCGTCCAGGGTCACCGTGCCGTGCCACCACACGCGAACGGCCGCGGCAGTGGGCAAGGCGGATGACGTCGTGGCGGTCGGGTCGGCAGAAGTGGCAAACGACGGGCTCGACGACTGGATGGTGGGCGAGGTGCTCGGTCCGGTGCCGACGGGTAAGCCCGATGTTGACGAGTTGTGGTTGTCCACGAACAGGGACACGACGAGCGAGATCATCCCGAAGAGGGCCACCACCACTAACATCGAGACGGAAATGGCACGGCGTGCCGGTTGACCCACCGGAGGCGGCTCAAAGTCCACGAGGTGGGGAGCGGCTTTCTTGACCGCTTGGACAATTTTCTGGAGATCCTGGCTGGACTCGCGGAGGCGCAGCGGAAGGCCTTGACGCCGACCCAACTGGGCGATGTCGGGCGGCAGGTCCGCCTCGGTCGGAACGGCCGCACCGTCGGTGAACACCGGAATGACCGTGATTCCGGCGACGATCGCAGCCGCGAGCTCGCGCCGGATCCAGTCGTTTGGCCTGTCGATTCGTCGCCGTCCCGTGGAGTCGCTGATCGTGAGCCACTGCGGGCCGATCACGGCGAGCAGTACGGCACAGGACCTGACCTCGGTGAGCAGCCGCTCGACGTAGTCCTCCCCGGGCGCGATGCTCTCGGCGTCCCAGAACACCAGGTTTCTGCCGAACCGCCGGGACAGCTCCTTGTGCAGCAGCGGCGCAGCGAAGTCGGTGTCCACCCCGCGGTAATTGATGAACACCCCGCCGTCCCCAGAGGCTGACGTCACGGCACGTAGCGTAGCCGGACTGCCACATGCTCGTGGCGGACCGTGGCCGCGTATGCCTCCTATGAATATCGCCACCGCCCCCACGTTGGCGTGGCAGCCAGTCCTGGTCGCCGGCTGGCCCCGGTGGCCCTGTAGCTGGCGGTTGAAACTGCTGCGTATCGTCCCCTGCGAGAGCACACCGAGACCGCGCCGGACATCTCCGTTGCGAGCCGAGGCAGCCAGACCGGCAGCGTGTCCACGCTCGCTGAGGTCTCGCCGACCGGTCGGCAACCGTCCGAGCCAGCGGACCTCGCCCAGCCTGTCGGCGATCCGCTGCCGCACATTGCGGGCTTCCCGCTGAGGCAGCTTGTCCACCCATTCCTGGTACGCGGTAAGAGCGATCCCGGCACCGTCCGAGTCGTCCAGCGAAATCAGGTTGGCGTTAAGCACACGTAAGCCATGACCTGCCGGCCGTGGATGATCGCGGACCTCCGGCTGTGACTGGCCTGCCAGGGCGGCGATGTGCTGCTGGGAGCAGCCGTAGGAGTGCAGCAGCCGGTAGAGCCGGGTGACGTCCTGGATGGCGAGCAGGGCGCGCATCTCCGGCTCCTCCCACAGCGCCGGGTCGGGCCGCGTCAGGTGCGGGCGGGCGGCGGTCACGCCACACCCCCGCCCAGGACGCCGGCCCGGCCGGGGACCTCGGGGGCCGGCAGGCGAGCGCCGCAGCGGACGAGCAGGGGCAGCGTGGCGGCCATGATGGACGCCTCGGCGACCGCACCGACCCCCGGGCCCAGCAGGCGGGGGATGCCGTGGTCGCCCGGCCCGGGATGGGGGAACACGTGCTCCCACAGGTCGGCGGAGACCGCGACGGGGGCGCGCAGGCCGGGCAGGTGAGCGAGCAAGGTGGCCGCCGCTCGGGGCGGCGACCACCACGACCCGCCCGGCCAGCGCGGCGGCCAGCCGCGGGGCGACGCTAGGCCAGGGCGAGCGCGTGCCGGTGTGCCAGGTCAGCCCCCCCGCGATCCCGTCCGGCACGTACAGCACGCACACCTGCGTGACCGCACGGCCACCTCCACCACCTCCATCCGCCCCGGTACACCAGGCGTGGTGGCCCTCAGCCCACCACCAGACACGCCGCGAACGCGGCCCGGCCGGCAGATCCCCAACAGGCTCGCAAACGACAACACGGAGACCGTGGCGCCGGCGCACCACCTCCTCTTTTCGTGTCATGCTGTTCATTGTCGGTGTCGGTGGTGGCGGATGGGTTTGCGCTCCGGGTCCACCCATCTGGGAGGCAAGAACTCGGGTAGTCCGTCAGGGGCTGTACTCACGTCCCAGCCGTTGTGGTGTACGGCGCGGTGGTGGTGACCGCAGAGGAGGACGCCGTTGTTCTGGTCTGTTCTTCCGCCGTCGGCCCAGTGGACGCAATGGTGGACCTGGCACCACTGGTACAGCCGGTCACACCCGGGGAAACACACCCGCGGTCCCGGAGAATAATTGCCCGGCGGGCGCCCCGACGTCATGCCAGCTCCCCCGGCCGAGGTCGAGGGGCAGGCTTTCGCCGCCGAGGACGGCGGGGATGACGTGAGCGTCGCAGGCGAGGCGTTGTACCTGGCTGGCGGGCAGGATGTCGCCGCTGTCCAGCAGCCCTACTCCGGTGGCGGCGGCGAGCTTGTCATACGGCATGGTGACGATGAGGGTGGGTCGTTCGCCGCCGTTGTCCGGCAGGTCCCCGGCGCGCAGCGCGTTCGCCGAGCTCGACGAGGGCGTCAGCCATCCGCTGCCCGTGCGTACGATCATCGCGGACGCCGCTGTCGGGGTCGGCGACGTCGTCCAGGACGCGGCGGCCGAGCAGGGCGACCTCGTCGGGGGTGAAGGTGCAGCTGTGCCGGACCAGCTCCCGCTCCGCGGCGATGCGGGTCTCGGTCGGGGTCTCGGCCGGCAGCGTCCGGATCGCGTCGGCGATGGCTTGGGCGTGCTCGACGCTGATCGTGCCATCGGACAGCGCCGCGGCCGTCTCCGTCAGCTCGCGGTCCAGGTCACGAGCGAGCCGGAGCAGCCGTCCCGCCTCGCCGGGCTGCACGTTCAGGTGTCCCGCAGCCAGGCCTGCATGGTCGGCGCGTCATACGCATGGGCCAAGTCACGGGAATCCGCCTCCCGCACCAGCGGCAGCAGCAAGGTACCAGCGATCTGTCCAAGCTGCTGATGCAACCGCACCAGCAGCTCATCCACCTGCGCGTCGAAAGCCCCCACAAACGCGCGTCACGACAAGAGTCAAGCAGCACCAGAGATCTGCTCGACCACTGAGGCGACCACATCCGACATAGGAGAAGAATAAAGGCGACCACCGACAGAACCGGCCCGCCAACCCGAGTGCCCAGAAAAGACTTGAGAAACTTCGGTGAGCACAGCGGCGAGCGTCCACAGCAGTCCCGGTGGAAAGCCAGCCGCCGCACAGCGGCTGGCGCGGCAGCAAACCCCAAACAACAGCACCCACGCCATCCGCTGCGCAACGCCCTTGATACCGCACACGACACCACTCGGGGCATCCGGCAACCTTGGAGGTTATGCAAAACTCAGCAAGGACCTAGCGATCACCTCGTGACCTGCGAGCATGAGAGTCAGCTAGCTCGATTTCTGCGCATTCTTGCCGGCCCAGGCGCCGCGCTAGGCGCGGCCGCTCAGGTCAGGTCGGCGCCGTACGCGGCCGCGAACGCCATCGCCTGCGCGACGTCCAGCTTCGCGCCGGTCACGTCGATGCTGTGCCAGTCGATGCCGTCCACCCGGCCACCGCGCAGGTCCGACTCCGCCAGCCGGGCGCCGGACAGCCGGGCGTAGGACAGGTCGGCGTCGCGGAGCACCGCCCTGCGCAGGTCCGCGTCGGTCAGGTCGGCCTCGCGCAGCCGGACGCCGGAGAGGTCGATGCCGGCCAGCCCGGCGCCACGCAGCACGACGTAGGACCAGTCTCCGCCGTCAACCGTGAGCGGCCGCAGGTTGCCTTCGGTGAAGACCGAGCCGGTCAGCTTGCAGCCGTGGAACGCCGCCCCGAACAGCTCGGTACGCCGGAACGTGCAGCGCAGGAACGCCGTCCCGTGGTGCTCGCTGGACGACAGCCTGACGCCGGAGAAGTCGCACTCGTCGAACACGCAGCGCCAGGTGGCCAGCTCCAGCATCCGCGCGTCGTTGAACCGGCAGCGCAGGAAGTGCGCGTCCGACAGCTCCGCGTACTCCCAGTCGACCCGGGCCAGGTCCTCCTCGACCCGCGGCCCCGTGCCCGTGCCATCCGGCTCCGGCATGGCTTAGTAGTAGAAGTGGGCTCAGTGGTAGAAGTGCCGGACGCCGGTGAGGTACATCGTGACCCCGGCCTGCTTGGCCGCCGCGATAACCTCCTCGTCCCGCACCGAGCCGCCGGGCTGTACCACCGCCCGCACCCCGCCGTCGATCAGCACACCGAGTCCGTCGGCGAACGGGAAGTACGCATCCGACGCCGCCACCGTGCCGCGCGCCCGGTCGCCGGCCCGGGCGACCGCCAGCTTGGCCGCGTCGACCCGGTTGACCTGGCCCATCCCGACCCCGACGGTGGCGCCGTTGGCGGCAAGCAGGATCGCGTTGGACCGGACCGCCCGGACCGCCCGCCAGGCGAACGCGAGGTCGGCCAGGGTCGCCTCGTCGGCAGCGTCTCCGGCCGCGAGCCGCCAGCTCGCCGGGTCGTCGCCGGGCTCGGCGACCCCGTCGGCGGTCTGCGCCAGCACGCCGCCCGAGATCCGGCGGAGCTCCACGCCGTCCGGCCGCCACCGCGGGCAGGCGAGCAGGCGGATGTTCTTCTTCGCCCGCAGCAGGTCGACCGCACCGTCCAGATAGGACGGTGCCACCACGACCTCGGTGAAGACCTCGGCCACCTGCTCGGCCATGGCCACGCTGACCGGCCGGTTGGTGGCGATCACCCCGCCGAACGCTGAGACCGGGTCGCAGGCATGCGCCTTGCGGTGTGCCTCGGCGATGTCCGCGCCGACGGCGATGCCGCACGGGTTGGCATGCTTGATGATCGCCACGCACGGCTGGTCGAAGTCGTGCGCGGTCCGCCAGGCGGCGTCCGCGTCGACGTAGTTGTTGTACGACATCTCCTTGCCGTGGAGCTGCTCGGCCTGGGCCAGCCCGGGCGGCGCGTCGCGGTCGACGTACAGCGCCGCCGCCTGGTGCGGGTTCTCGCCGTACCGCAGGATCGCCGCGCGCTCCAACGCGACCCCGGCGAAGGGGGGCCAGCAGGCGGCCCCCGGGCCGGTCTCCGCCAGCGGCACCAGCGTCCGGGCGAACCAGCCGGCCACCGCCACGTCGTACGCCGCCGTGTGCGCGAACGCCGCCGCTGCCAGCGTCTGCCGGGCAGCCAGGTCGAACCCGCCGTCGCGCACCGCCACCAGCACCTCGCCATACGCGGCCGGGTCGACGACCACCGCGACGCTGGCGTGGTTCTTCGCCGCGGCCCGCACCATCGACGGGCCGCCGACGTCGATCTGCTCGATCACGTCGTCGCCCGCCGCGCCGCCGGCCACGGTCTGCCGGAAGGGGTACAGGTTGGACACCACCAGGTCGAACGGCTCGATGCCCAGGTCGGCGAGCTGGGCCAGGTGGTCGGCGTTGCGGGTGTCGGCGAGCAGGCCGGCGTGCACGGCGGGGTGCAACGTCTTGACCCGGCCGTCCAGGCACTCGGGGAACCCGGTGAGCTGCTCGACCGCGACGACCGCCACGCCGGCCTCGCGCAGCACCGCCGCGGTGGAGCCGGTGGACACGATCCGCACGCCGTGCGCAGCCAGCCCACGGCCGAGCTCGACCAGCCCGGTCTTGTCGTACACGCTGATCAGCGCCCGCCGGATCGGTCGGCGGTCCGCCTGCGGTGGAGTCACGGGATGAGCACCCTTCTGCCCTCGATGTGGTAGCCGTAGCGGACCATCCGGCCCACGGTGTCGACCAGCAGCGTGCGCTCCACGCCCTTGATCCGCCCGTGCAGGGACGCTACGTCGTCATGCTCGCCGACCGGTACGGCGGCCTGCGCCACGATCGGGCCGGTGTCCACCCCCGGGTCGACCATGAAGATCGTCACCCCGGTGATCCGGACGCCATAGGCCAGCGCGTCACGCGGCCCGTGCATGCCGGGGAACGAGGGCAGCAGCGCCGGATGGGAGTTGATGAACCGGCCGGTGAAAGCTGCCAGAAACGCCGTCCCGACCAGCTTCATGAAGCCTGCCGAGATGACCAGGTCGGGCTCGTGCTTGGCCACGGTCTCGGTCAGCGCCGCATCCCACGCCGGGCGGTCGGGGTAGTCGGACACTCGCACCGTGAACGTCGGCACTCCGGCCCGCTCGGCCCGGGCCAGCCCCTCGATGCCGTCCCGGTCCGCGCCCACCGCGACCACCTGGGCGCCGTACGCCGAGTCGGCGCAGGCGTCGAGCAGCGCCTGCAGGTTGGTCCCGGAGCCGGAGACGAGTACGACGAGCCGCGCTGCCACGCGGCCAACCCTAGCTCGTTGCCCCTCGACGGATGACGGCCGCGGTAGCGGCGCCGGCGACCGCGAGCTCGAGCGCGCCGGCCAGCCCGACGTGCCAGGGCGACGGGCCGAGGTGGGCCATCCGGCCAGAGCCGAGCGGCCCTCCGGACAGCGCGGCCAACACGGCCAGCCCGAGACCGGCGAGCACACCCGCCGCCGCTGCCCACCCGGCGGCCACCCGCCAGCCGGCACTGACCCGCTGGCCTACCACGTACCCGGCAAGCACCCCGGCCAGCACCGGCACGACCAGCACGAACGGCGCGCCGTGCGGCGGCCCCGGTCCGGCCGGCAGCGCGGCCAGCAGCGGGAACGCCGGCACCGGACCGAGAGTGCCGCCGAACGGCCCGACCGCCGTGCCCACGCCGACGTCGAACCCTGGACCGAGGATGTACGCCGTGGCCCACAACGCCGCGTTCGGCACGTACAGCAGCCCGGCTACGGCCAGCCCGGCTCCCTCGGCCAGGCCAGGGGCCAGCCCCCGCGACACCCCGACCGCCCGCTGATGACCCAGCACCAGGGCGAGCCCGGCCAGCACCGCACCGGCCGCTACCAGCACGGTCACCGCCACCGCGGCGGCCCGGCCAGCCGCCCGGGCGCCGGCCGGCAGCAGCCCCGCCAGCCTGCGACGCAGCTCAGAGCTGGCCAGCAGGCCAACGCCGCCGGCACCGACCGCCAGCCCACCGGCGCCGAGCAGCGTGGCGAGGGGGTCGACCCGCACCGCCGCAGTGTCGGCCAGGCCGGTGCCCAGCACAACCAGGACGGCGTAGGAGCAGGCCAGCGCCGCCAGCGCCTTGGCCGAGGTGGCCACCGCACCGTCCAGCAACCGGGCCAGCGACGTGCCGGCGCGGTACAGCAGCACGCCCGGCAGCAGGGTCAACCCCAGCGGCACCAGCCCGACGTCGGCGAGCAGGAGCTGCAGCCGACCATGGTGCGCCAGCAGCCACGCCTGGGTGGCCACCCGCACCGCGTCCCCCGCCGAGGCGTGGGTCGACGACAGCCCCCAGCCCAGCAGTACCAGCGAGGAGGTGACGGCGAAACCGGCCAGTGCGGCGGTGGCCGCCGCCACGAACGCCGACCAGACCGTCGATGGGCGGCGACCCATCCCCGCGGCACCGCCCCGGCCCGGCCCGGCCAGCGTCTCGGTCACCCCGTGACTGTCGCATCGACCGGCCGGCACACCGGACAGGCGCGCCGCGCCCACCCGCCGTGTTACCCCGTGTGGTCACCTACCGGCGTTGTGGTCACCTGTCGTTGCCCAAGGCCCCCGTGTGGTCACCTACCGGCGTTGTGGTCACCTCTTGTTGGTCGAGGACCCCAAGAGGTCACCACACGGCGTTGTGGTGACCTCTTGTTGTGGCGTGGCTACGGCTGCTGGCCCCAACCGCCCTGCGGCGGCGGGGGCGGCTGAGGCGGCGGCCACCCACCCTGCTGCGGCGGCTGGTCCAGTGGCGGCTGGCCCCAGCCTGGTGGCGGCGGCGCGGCCGGCTGGCCACCGTTGGCCGGGCCGCCGGTCTGCGGCGCCGCCGGGGTGCTCCCGCTCGGCCAGCCGGACGGCTGGGCCGGCGGCGGCTGCCCCCACTGCGGCGGCTGCTCAGGCTGGCCCCACTGCGGCTGCTGCTCCCACTGCGGCTGGCCCCACTGCTGTTGCGGCTGGCCCCACTGCGGCGCCTGCTGAGCCTGCGCGTGCTGGGACTGCCGCTTAGCCAGGATGCCCTTGACCGTGTCCAGGGCGCCGGAACTCAAGAAAGCCAGGATGACCCCGGCGTTCACTGCAAGCACCAGCAGCAACCCAACCCACTGCGCCCAGCCACGAACGATGTAGTCACCCCCGGGCTTGTTGACGAAGGTGACCAGCCAGAAGATGTCGGCGACGATCAGCAGGGCAACAGCGGTCAGCTCAGCCGGGATGGCAGCCGGCAGCACCTTCAGCGCCTTGACCACAAACAGCACAACGATCACCAAGAAGAGGATCAGCGCGGCTGTGGTGACGCCACGCTCCCAGGCACTGGCTGCACCGACATCGCCGTAGCCGCGCTTGCACGCCTCGACGGCGGCCGAGCTGTCCGGCAGCCCTGGAAAACCGACCTGGGCCTGGCACAGCTTGTCGAGGTTCGCCCCGTACCACTTGAAGAAGCTGACGATGAACAGCAGCAGCCCGCCACCAATCGCGATCACGCCACCGGGCATGATCGACTGCAGGTCGAACCCGATGCGGCGCTTCGGCGGCACGGCGTACGGGGGTGGCGGGCCGTAGGCAGGCTGACCGTACGCGGGCTGGCCCCACTGCTGCTGCGGCGGCTGTGGGTAACCGCCCTGGGGCGCCGGCGGGGGCGCTTGATGCGGGTACCCACCCTGCTGCGGGTAGCCACCCTGCTGGGGGTACCCACCGCCCTGCGGGTTGAAGCCGCCGGGCGGGTTGTTGTAGCCGCCCATCTGATCCGACATGAGACCTTCCCTCGTCACGTCATCAGTGCGGGCCACAGCGTGCCCGCCGTACCGCGCGCGCCACAAGTCTCCACACCGCGCGCTGTGCTGTAGCGATCCGTGACGCCACGACCCGGGTTTCCCCGCTGGCAGCGTGGACCGGACACTACCCGACGGCTGAGATCCGCCAGCGTCGTTGTCGGTTTAACCGCCAGCATTACCCTCGGTCGCCATCCCAGTCCAGCCGGAACCGACAAAACATCACCAAGTCGCCCTCTCGGGCTCACCAGCGGTGCACTTGGCCGAACCGTCAGAGTCCGGACGGCGGCTGCGGCGTACCCGGGGTCTGCCCGAGCCTGCGCAGGTCGCCGCCCGTCGCCCGAAACGCCAGGAACGACGCCACGGCCGCCGCGATCGCGCTGATCAACCCGAGGTACAGCCCGAAGCCGGCGCCGACGCCCGTGTCCAGGGTGATCCAGCGCAGCAGAATCAGCAGCACCGCGAACCCGGACAGGCCGAGCGTGACCACCGCGACCGGCAGGGGCAGGCTGACCTGCACCCCGGCCGCCTTGGCGAACACCAGTCCGGCTGCCGCCACCAGCAGCAGCGTCGCGAACCAGCTCGCGAACGAATGCCACGCGTTGACGCTGCCTGAGGCAACCTCGATGCCGCCGAACTTCAGGCTGATCGTGTACCACGCGAAGAAGCTGGCGATGAAGGCCAGCACCCCTGCCCCGATCACCACCCAGTCGAGAGTGGACACCTTTTTGGGATCGAATCCCGCCATACCACTACGCCTCCTTTAGGTAGAGGGCCTCCCTGAGGTAGAGGCCTCCCTAGGCAGAGCGGCCATCCGCTAGCAAGCGACCGTACCGCTGTGCACTCCGCGACCGGTCGACAATCCGCGAGCCACCGACGAACGGGCAGGAAGATCCGCCCGGAGATGCAGTGTCAGAATGGCGCACCACCCTCCAAGCCGGTCCGGACCTCACCAGACCGGGACAGCCCGCCTACGCTGTGTGGTCAACGCTACCCCCGGTCATCAGCTCGCGCATCAGCCCAGCGGTCTCGCTCGGCGTCCTGCCGACCTTGACCCCGACCGCCTCCAGGGCGTCCTTCTTAGCCTGCGCGGTACCGGCGGAGCCGGAGACAATGGCGCCGGCGTGGCCCATCGTCTTGCCCTCCGGCGCGGTGAAGCCGGCCACGTAACCCACCACCGGCTTGGTCACGCTGGCCATGATGTAGTCGGCCGCGCGCTCCTCGGCGTCCCCGCCGATCTCGCCGATCAGCACGATCGCGTCGGTCTCCGGGTCCGCCTCGAACGCCGCGAGCGCGTCGATGTGGGTGGTGCCGATGACCGGGTCGCCCCCGATGCCGACGCAGGAGGAGAAGCCGACGTCGCGCAGCTCATACATCATCTGGTAGGTCAGCGTGCCCGACTTGCTGACCAGCCCGACCCGGCCCGGCTTGGTGATGTCAGCGGGGATGATGCCGGCGTTGGACCGGCCGGGGCTGATCAGGCCGGGACAGTTCGGCCCGATGATCCGGGTGCCGCTGCCCTGCGCGTATGCCCAGAAGCCGGCCGTGTCGTGCACCGGGATGCCCTCGGTGATCACGACGCACAGCCCGACGCCGGCGTCCACCGCTTCCAGTACGGCGGCCTTGGCAAACCGCGGCGGCACGAACACGACGGTGACATCCGCGCCGGTCTCGGCCACCGCCTCCGCGACGGAGCCGAAGACCGGCAGCGTGACCCCCGAGCCGGCGGTGTCGAAGTCGACCTTCTGGCCGCCCTTGCCCGGGGTGACGCCCCCCACGACCTGGGCGCCCGAGCGCAGCATCCGCTGGGTGTGCCTGCGGCCCTCGGAGCCGGTCATGCCCTGCACGATGATCCTGCTGTGCTCGGTCAGCCAGATCGCCATGTCACGCCCCCTGCGCGGCAAGCTCGGCGGCCCGGTCGGCCGCACCGTCCATCGTGTCCACCTGCTCGACGCCGGGCAGCCCGGCCTCGGCCAGGATCCGCCGGCCCAGCTCGGCGTTGTTGCCGTCCAGCCGGACCACCAGCGGGCGGGTCACCTGCTCGCCGCGCGACTCCAGAAGCTGGAAGGCATGCACGATGCCGTTGGCCACCGCGTCGCAGGCGGTGATGCCGCCGAAGACGTTGACGAACACGCTGCGCACCGCCGGGTCGGACAGGATGATCTCCAGCCCGTTGGCCATCACCTCGGCGGAAGCGCCGCCGCCGATGTCGAGGAAGTTCGCCGGCGTGACGCCACCGTGTGCCTCGCCCGCGTAGGCGACCACGTCCAGGGTGGACATGACCAGGCCGGCGCCGTTGCCGATGATGCCGACCTCGCCGTCCAGCTTGACGTAGTTGAGGTCCCGGTCCTTGGCGGCCTGCTCCAGCGGGTCGGTGGCCTCCTTGTCGGCGAGCGCGGCATGCGCCGGCTGGCGAAAAGCGGCGTTGTCGTCCAAGGTGACCTTGCCGTCCAGCGCGACGATCCGGCCGTCCGGGGTCTTGACCAGCGGGTTGACCTCGACCAGCGTGGCATCCTCGGCGACGAAACAGTCCCACAGCCTGGCGACCACCTCGGCGGCCTGGTCGAGGACGTCGGCAGGGAACCCGCCAAGCACCAGGATCTCCCGGGCCGCGGCCTCGTCGACGCCGGCCAACGGGCTGACCGGCACCCGGGCCAGCGCCTCGGGCTTCTCGACGGCGACCTGCTCGATCTCCATGCCACCCTCGCGCGAGGCCATGGCGAGGAAGGTCCGGTTGGCCCGGTCGAGCAGGAAGGAGAAGTAGTACTCCTCGGCGATCTCGCTCGCCTCGGTCACCAGGACCCGATAGACGGTGTGTCCCTTGATGTCCATGCCGAGGATGGCGGCGGCCCTCTCCGCAGCCTCGGCGGGAGTGGCGGCCAGCTTCACCCCGCCGGCCTTACCGCGCCCGCCGGTCTTCACCTGCGCCTTGACCACGACCGGGCCACCGAGCCGCTCAGCCACGGCGCGCGCCTGCTCCGGGGTCTCCGCCACGGCGCCCGGCAGCACCGGGACGCCGTGCTGGGCAAAGAGGTCCTTCGCCTGGTACTCGAACAGATCCACCGTGCGACCGTCCCGCTTTCGCCCGTCTCGGTTGCCTGCGGGCAGACTAGCCCGACCGCCGACCCTGCCGACTCGCGCCACCCGTGAACCCGCTCACCCGGCCCACCATCTAGACCCATCGGACGGCGCCAGACCACAACTCTGATCTATGAGGTCTGATCTATGAGAACTCTGGCACTGTCCCGAGGCGAAGGCCCACTTGTCCGAGCTCGCCGAGGAGGTCAACCGCACCCACGAGCGGTTGCTCGTCACCAAGAACGGACGCGACTACGTCGTGGTGCTGGCCGCCGCGGATCTGGAGTCGATCGAATCCACCCTCGAACTGCTGGCCAATCCGGCCGCCCAGGCTCGGATCGGCCAGGCGGGGCGGGAGATCGGTCGTGGTGAGGATCTGAGTGAACCGGAGATCCGCGCGCTGCTCAACCGGCCGTTACGGCGATAGGCGGAAAGCTCGCCCAACGGTCACGGTAGGTGCCGCGTGCCGCGGAGTGCGGCGACGATCCGCTCGAACCGGCAGATCGGCCCGTCGGCCGGCAGGAAAAGCAACAGCCCCAGCAGTACGGCGGCCAGCGCGACGGCGGCGAACAGCAGCCAGCCGGGCAGGCTGGCCAGCCCGGCCCAGGACACCGCCACCCCGCCGGTCAGGCCCAAGGCGCGCATGGTCAGCCATCCGGCCTGCGGGGCGCCAGGCCAGGAACCGGCGCTGCCAAGCTGCGACGTAGCACGACACACCGGCTCACTACCCGGAGCGCATGGGCGAGCTGATGCCGACGGGCACTCGGCAGCCCGCCCAGCTCCCACAACTCGGCGCACCACTCGTCGGCGTAGCGCGGCCGGTGGACCGCCGGCAGCACCCGCACCGCCCCGCCCATGAGCCGCCGGCACACCCACCCTGGCAACCCCGACCTGGCATCAGCCAGCTGCTCGCCTTCGCCCATGCGGGCAGCGCTCTTGCCCAAGGCCCGATCGATCGCGCGGGCGACCTCCAGCAAGTTGTCGAGCATCGTGGCGAGATCACGATAGTGGGGCATCCAGGAAGGCAAGATCGCGCGGGCAAGGTCGTGGGCGTAGACGAGGTCGTGAGCGTGGGCGAGGGCGTGGGCGAGGGCATGGGCGAAGTCGCGGGCAAGGACGAGGTCGAGGTCAAGGGCGCGGGCGAGTGCATGGGCAAGGTCGAGGTCAAGGGCGCGGGCGAGATCACGGACACGGGCGAGATCGCGGGCGCGGGCGAGTGCAAGATCGCGGGCACGGGCGAGGTCGAGGACGAGGTCGTTGTCGCGGGCATGGGCGAGGTCACGGGCGAGGTCACGGGCGAGGTCGAGGTGGGTAGCGAGGTTGTGGGCTCGGGCGCGGATGTCGTCCAGGTCGGCGCTCACTGGGGGCCTCCGGCGAGGCCGGGACGGAGGCGGGCGACCGTGGCGGTGGAGGCATACGCCCGGGCCAGCGCGTCCCGGGCTCGCTCGGCACCGTCCGCCGTCAGCACGTAGTACCTCCGCCGCGGCCGGCCCGCCACATGCGGGTCGATCTCCTCCCACGACGACTCCAGCCACCCGACCGCCTCCAGCCGGGCCAGGATCGGGTGAATCGTCCCGGACGGCAGTCCGGCCGCCTGGCCCAGCTCCAGCCCGTACCGCTCCCGGGTCGGAGACTCCAGCAGCGCCCGCAGCACCAACTGCGTCGGCAACGTCATCCGCGGACCCGCGGTAGGTTTGTTCATGTAGTAACTCTACCTAGACCCTTGGTAGAGCTGCAAGCCCTGGTCAGTTCCGGGGGGTGCCGGCGATGTGCTCGGGGGCGATGGTGCGGACGCCGTGCAGCACCTCAATCGGCGCTAGCGCGGCCCGGTCCAGCGGCACCAGCATCGGCGCGCGGGCACCGTACAACGTGACGGCGAGCGCGGCTGGCCCGTTGGCGACCAGCGCAACGCGGCTGACCTCATCCCAGCGATAGGTGGTCGTGCCATGCTCATGCATGACGACCAGGTGCTCCGGGGTCGCGGCTAACAGCACCGGCCCGCGCTGCTGCGACCAGATGGTGAGTCCCGCGACCAGCACCGACAGCACAGCGATCACCAGATGCGGGGTGGACAGCCCACCGCGCAGCACCCCAACCACGAAATAGGCGGCGAACGCCATCAGCCCACAGGCGAGCACGACGAGCAGCCGCCCCTCTGCTCTCATCTTTGTCGCGACCCGAAACTCGTTCACCCTTCCACGGTACCGACGTTAGCCCGGACCCAGTCAACGATTGACTGAGTGGTCGCGCCCGGCGTGAAGACCTTCGACACTCCCAGCGCCGCCAGCTCCGCCAGGTCGGCGTCCGGGATAATGCCACCACCGAACACCAGGACGTCGTCCGCGCCCCGCTCGGACAGCAGCTCGAGCACCCTCCGGAACAGCGTCATGTGCGCACCGGAGAGCACTGACAACCCGATCACGTCGGCGTCCTCCTGGATGCTGGTCTCCACAATCTGCTCCGGGGTCTGGTGCAACCCGGTGTAGATGACCTCCATGCCGGCGTCCCGCAGCGCGCGGGCCACCACCTTGGCGCCACGGTCGTGCCCGTCGAGGCCGGGCTTGGCGATCACGACCCGGATGCGTCCACTCATACCGGCAGGCTAACCCGGCCCACTAGAGCCACGGCGGGTAGTTCGCCCAGCCGCCAGCGCCAGCAGCGCACACCCGGCCGCGGCCAACGCCAGCAGCACCGCGCCGGCACCTACCGACAGCGCCGTAGACCGGATGACCAGCAGGAACACACCGAACGCCGAGCTGGCCAGCAGCGCCGCCAGGCCGGCGTACATCCCGACCGTGGCCAGCCGGGGCCGCAACGTGGCGGCCAGCACGATCGACAGCGCGGCGGCGACCGCGACCAGCAGCCCGCCGAGCTGGTCCAGCGCCGGCCGGTCGGCCAGCGCGGTCGCGGCCGCGCTGCTGGCCGACAGCGGCAGGTCGGGCGAGGCGAGCTGGAGCCCGAGCTGGCTGAGCCCCAGCCGCTGGTCCACCGACAACGTGGCGCCGGTGTCGCCCACCGGGTCCGCCGCCGCCAGCACGACCCCCCCCATGGCCAGCATCGCGACCACCGCCGACAGTCCGGCGAACAGCGGCCGCAGCGGGTCGAACGACCCGTCGTCCTCCATCTCGGTACGGCGCCAGGCCAGCACGGCGAGCATCCCGGCCAGCACCAGCAGCGCGCCGCTGCCGAGCTGCAGCCACAGCCCCGGCCCGGCGACATACTGGAAGACCCGGGTCTGGCCCTCCGGCAGTGGCAGGTCCAGCCCGAGCCGCTGCCGGGTCTGGGCCAGGAACGCCGTCCGGACCAGCTCACCGAGCCCGACCGCGCCGCTCGCCGCCAGCACCGCCAGCCCGAACCGGGGAAGCTGCCGCAGCACGCACAGCACGCCGGCGCAGCCAAGCACCACGGCCGCGGGCAGCGGCACCACGAAGTCCCAGGCGTTGTGCGCCGCACCCAGCGGCTCGACGTCGCCGCCCAGCGGCCCGGCCGTGCGTACCAGCGGGTACGCCGGGGTCACCAGCAGCAGTACGGCGGCCAGCGTGCCGGCCACGCCGGCCACCCGGGCCAGGGGCGAGACCGGACCGATGACCAGCGCCGGGATGGGCGGACGGCGGTTGCGCGTGCCGGAGCCGGTGGAACGAGCGTCGCCGGCGCGGCCCGTCCGGGCGTTCGAACCGCGCCGCTGGGTCGGCCGCCCGGTGGCCGCGGCGCCACCGCCCGCACCGCCCTGCGCGCCCGGCGGCCGGGCCTTGGTCGCCGCCGGACTGGCAGCCTTCTTGCTGGCCGAGCTCACACGCACTCGTCCTCCGTACTCCTGGGTCAGTCGTTCGTGCGGGCCGAGGGCACCCGAACGAGCTGAACCTAGCAATCACACCCCCTCCATGGCCCGGCAACGCGACCAACGAGCCTGACCGCACTACGGCAACCGGGTGATGTTGCGGGCTCCCAGGCGCTTCCCGGTGACCGAATGTGCGAATTCTCCCCCCGGGCTTCTTGCACCCGACCGTTCGGCTTGGTTAACGTCCATCCCCGGTTGCCCGATGGGGCACCACCTGTGGTAGCCCGTCGAGCACGAAGGGTCTGGCATCCGTGGCGAGACACCGCACCTCCCGCGGCCGTCATCGCGTCATCACGCCCCCTTCGAACCGGTCCGCCTGGCTCGCCGCCTCGGTGGCCGGTGCCGCCGTCGCCGCGCTTGGCTCCGGCCTGCCGGCCGCGACCGAGGGTGCCCGCACGGCAGCCGACAGAGCTCTGGTCGGGGTCTCGCCAGCGCCTGCCGAGGCCCCGGCCGGGGGCCAGGGCATGATCAGCGCGGCGGTCGCCCACGACCGGGTCAACACGATCATCGCCGCTTCCCGGCACAAGCGGGAGGAGCTGCGGCCGCGCTGGGTGCGGCCCGGCACCGGCCTGCTCAGCTCCTGCTTCTGCGCCCGGTGGGGCACCTTCCACTTCGGTATCGACCTGGCCGCGCCGTACGGCTCACCGATCTACGCGGCCGGCGACGGCGTGGTGCTCAAGGCCGGCTACGCGCACGGCTTCGGCCAGTGGGTGGTCATCGAGCACGCGAACGGCGACGTGTCCATCTACGGGCACGAGTACAAGATTCTGGTGCACGAGGGCGAGCGGGTGCAGGCAGGGCAGCTCATCGCGCTGGTTGGCTCGGAGGGCGAGTCCACCGGCCCGCACCTGCACTTCGAGGTCCGGGCCGGCGGCCTGGACGGCCCCCGCATCGACCCGATCCCGTGGCTGGCCGAGCGCGACGTCACGATCTGAGTGTCCGGCCGCCATCGGGCGTGCTGCATCATGGAGCGTCGTGAACGCCGACCCCGCTGACCTCGCCGTCGCTCCCGCCCGCCCACCGCACCTGCGGGAGTCCGCCGCCGTACCCGCTGATGCCGACGTCGCCGCTGATACCGCTGTGTCCGCTGGTGTCGCCGGGCCCGCTGCCGGCGAGCCCGGCGGGTCCTTGGGCTGGCGGTGGATCGGACGGTGGTGGCTGGTCACCCGGGCGCTGACGGTGTTCCTGCTGGTGCCCGAGACGTTCGAGGTCTTCGGTGACATCCGGTACTACCTGCGCAACGTCACCGCGCTGCTCGGCGGCGCCGGGTTGGACGGCACGCTGCCGGAGTACCCGGTGCCGTCGGTCGGGGTCTTCCTGGTGCCGCGGCTGGTGGCCGGCGACCACACCCGGCCGTACGAGTGGGCGTTCGTGGCGCTGATGCTGCTGGTCGACGCGGCCTTCACCGCGGCGCTGTGGCGGGCGGCCGGGCGGCGGCCGGCTCCTGGGGTGCGGCTCTGGCTGTGGTTCCTGCCCGCGCTCGGGCCGCTCACGCTGTGCCGGCTGGACCTGGTGCCGGCGGTCCTGGCGGGGGGTGCGCTGATCGCGGTGCCGCGGCGGCCGGTGCTGGCGGGGGTGCTGGCGGCGCTCGGAGCGGTGGTGAAGCTGTGGCCGCTGGCCATGGTGCCGGCACTGTGGCTACACCGGCCCGAGCCTCGGGGTACGGGGTGGCCTCGGGGAGGCCGCTGGACGCTGCTGGCCGGGTTCGCGGTGGTGGCGGCCGGCGCAGTGCTGGCGGTGCTGGCGGTGGCCGGGCCGGCGCGGCTGGTCTCGCCGTTGACCTGGCAGTCCGACCGCGGCCTGCAGCTCGAGTCCTACCTGGCGCTACCGCTGCTGGTGGCGGACGTGTTCAGCCCGTCGCACTGGCACAGCGAGTACACCCGTTTCTACGCCTTCGAGGTGGTCGGGCCGGGCGTGGGGGTGATGCTGGCGCTGGCCAGCGTGGCGATGGTGGCGGCGGTGGCCGGGCTGGCGATGCTCTGGCTCCGGGCGGCCCGGCCGCTCTGGGTCCGGCCAGCCGGGACGGTGCCACCGGCCGCCGTCGGGCTGCTGGCGACCGGCACGGTATGCCTGATGATCATCACAGACAAGTCGTTCAGCCCGCAGTACCTGATCTGGCTCGGCGCGCTGCTGGCCGCGATGGGGGTCGCCGCCGTCGACGCCGAGACCACCCGGCTCAACCGGCTGCTGCTGGCGCTCGCGGTGCTGACCCAGGTCGTGTACCCGGGCATGTACGGGCTGCTGGTCAACATCAACCCGCTCGCCGTCGTCCTGGTCATCGCTCGGGACGCGCTGCTGGTGCTGCTGGCCTGGGTGGCGCTGCGGCGGTTCTGGACGCTGACCGGCCGGGCCGCCGGATGACCGGGCACCAGGCTGCCAAGGGCGCCGTGACCACGGGCGGGGTGACCGAGGATGGGGTGACCGAGCGGGACACCGTCGGCCGGGTGCGGGCCCGGTCCGCGGACGTGGCCCTGCTCGCCGTATCGATCATCGCGGCGGCGGTCACCCACTACCGCACCTACTCCACCGAGTGCGTCATCGTCCTGGCCTGCTGTGTCGGCGCGCTGGGCTGGGCGGTCTGGCGGGACGCCGGCTGGCAGCGGCCGCACCCGGTCTCGGTCGGGCTGGCGCTGCTGGTCGCGGCCGGCTACCAGCTCTACGAGCCGCCGCACAAGAACGCGGTCGTCACGGCATGGCTGTGGGCCGGGGTATGGGTGAGCGCGGCGGTCACCGTGCTGGCGGTCGGGCTGCTCGCCCTGCGTGGCCGGTGGCGGGGGCGGCTGGCTGGTGGGCTGCTCGGCGGGCTCGGGCTGGCGTACGGCCTGGTCATCGTGGGCAGCCCGCGGGCGCTGATCGACGTGTGGGCCATCCTGCAGGGTGCCGCGCTGGGCTTCTGGCATGGGCTGAACCCGTACCAGATGACCTTCGACGGCGTGCCGCCCGGCCAGGTCAACGACTGCTTCAACTACCTGCCGGTCACGTTCCTGGCGCCGGCCCCAGCCCGGCTGCTGGTCGGCGACGTCCGGTACGCCGAGGCGGCCGTGCTGTTCGCCGGGGTGGCCGCGCTGGCCTGGCGAGCGTACCGGGTGCGCACCGCCGGGTCGGTCGCGCTGCCGCTGGCGCTGCTGGTCGGGCTGCTGGCCGGGACGCTGCACGACGTCCAGCAGGCGTGGAACGAGACGCTGCTGGTGGGCCTGCTGGTCGGCGCCGCAGTGCTGGCCGACCGGGGCCGCACCTGGTGGGCGGTGGCCTGCGTCGCGGTGGCGCTGGCCACCAAGCAGCACGTCGTCGTGCTGCTGCCGCTGCTGGCGCTCTGGCCGGCGTTCGGGTGGCGGCGGATGGTGGCGGCCGGGCTCGGCGGCGCGGCGCTCTGCCTGCCGTGGCTGCTGTGGGACCCGCCGAGGTTCACCGGCTGCACGGTGGGGTTCTTCCTCCACCTGCCGGCCCGGGCGGACTCGCTCTCGGTCTGGCAGTGGCTGCCGGTCGGCCTGGGCACGCCGATCCTGCTGCTCACCGCGGCTACGGCATACGCGCTCGCGGCGACTCGGCTGCCCCGCGACGGTGCCGGGCTGCTGCTCGGCTGGGGGCTGGTCCTGGGCGGTTGGGACTTGATCAACAAGCAGAGCTTCCTGAACCAGTGGCTGCTGGTGGCCCAGCTCGTGGTCGCCGGCCTGGCCCTGGCCGCCTCCCGCTCCCGTCTCTCTGACGATCATCGAGTTGTGGTCGCTCGCAGAGATCAACAAGCGACAATAACTCGATGATCGTCAGGGAGGGCCGACCGGTCAGAGCTTCTCGATCGGGGCGTAGCGCAGCAGCAGCCGCTTGGTGCCGTGCTCGCCGCCGAAGTCGATGTGCGCCTGGGCCCGCTCGGCCTCACCCTGGAGGGCGACCACCCGGCCCAGCCCGAACACGTCGTGGGTGACCCGATCGCCGATCGCAAGCACCGGGATCGGCCGGTTGCCGACGCCGCCGCGGAGCTGACCGGTGGCCAGCGCCCGGGCCGCCACCCGCGCCTGCGCCGGCTCCTGCCGGGCCGGCTCCTCCCGCTCCCAGGTGATCAGCTCGGGCGGCACCTCGTCCAGGAACCGGGAGGCTGGGTTGTACGACGGCTGGCCCCAGGCGCTGCGGGTCACCGCCCGGGACAGGTAGAGCCGGCGTTTGGCCCGGGTGATGCCGACGTAGGCCAGCCGGCGTTCCTCCTCCTGCTCCTTGGGGTCGCCGAGCGTGCGCTGGTGCGGGAAGACGCCGTCCTCCAGCCCGGAGAGGAAGACGACCGGGAACTCCAGCCCCTTGGCGGTGTGGATCGTCATCAGGGTGACCACCCCGCCCTCGGCGTCGGGGATCGAGTCGGCGTCCGAGACCAGCGCGACCCGCTCCAGGAACTCCGGCAGCCCGCCCCCCTGCTGCTCCTCGAACTCCTGCGCGACGGTGACCAGCTCGCGCAGGTTGTCCGCCCGGCTCTCGTCCTGCATGTCCTCCGACGACTCCAGCTCGGCCAGGTAGCCGGTGCGATCGAGCACCGCCTCCATGATCGCGGCAGGGCCGTTGCCCGCACCCGCCGCGACGGCCCGCAGCTCGGACATCAGGGCCAGGAAGTCGCGGATCGCGTTGAGCGAGCGAGGGTTGATGCCAGGTGCCTCGGCGACCCGCTCCAGCGCCTCGGGGAAACCGATCCGCTCCCGCGAGGCCAGCGCCTCCACGCATGCCTCGGCGCGCTCGCCGATGCCGCGCTTGGGCACGTTGATGATCCGGCGCAGGCTGACCACGTCAGCCGGGTTGACCAGCACCCGCAGGTAGGCCAGCAGGTCCTTGATCTCCCGCCGCTCGTAGAACCGCACCCCGCCGACCACCTTGTACGGCAGCCCGACCCGGATGAAGACCTCCTCGAACACCCGGGACTGCGCGTTGGTCCGGTAGAAGACGGCGACCTCGCCGTGCGTGATGTCGTCGTGGTCGGACAGCCGGTCGATCTCACCGGCCACCCAGGCGGCCTCGTCGTGCTCGTTGTCCGCCACGTAGCCGGTGATCTTGGCGCCGGAGCCGGCGTCGGACCACAGGTTCTTGGGACGCCGGTTGGGGTTCTTCGCGATGACCGCGTTGGCGGCGGTGAGGATGGTCTGGGTGGAGCGATAGTTCTGCTCCAGCAGGATGGTCCGGGTGTCCGGGAAGTCCCGCTCGAACTCCAGGATGTTGCGGATCGTCGCGCCGCGGAAGGCGTAGATGGACTGGTCGGCGTCACCCACCACGCACAGCTCGGCCGGCGGCACGGCGGAGGCCTCCCGCAGCACGTCGCCGTCCGCTGTGGCCAGGCCGCGGTCACCGGCCGCGAGCTCGCGAACCAGCATGTACTGGGCATGGTTGGTGTCCTGGTACTCGTCCACCAGCACGTGCCGGAACCGGCGGCGGTAGTACTCGGCCACGTCCGGGAACGCCTGCAGCAGGTTGACCGTGGTCATGATCAGGTCGTCGAAGTCCAGCGCGTTGGCCTGCCGGAGCCGGAGCTGGTAGAGCCCATAGGCCTCGGCCACCACCTTCTCCAGGCCGGTGGAGGCCCGTTGCGCCCAGGTCTCCTCGTCGACCAGCTCGTTCTTCAGGTTGCTGACCTGGGCGGCCAGGGTGCGAGCCGGGTACCGCTTGGGGTCCAGGTCGAGGTCGCGGCTGACCAGGGTCATCAGCCGCTGGCTGTCGGCCTGATCGTAGATCGAGAAGCTGGTGGTGAAGCCGAGGTGCTTGGCCTGGGCGCGCAGGATCCGCACGCACATCGAGTGGAACGTCGAGACCCACATCGCCGCGGCGCGCCGGCCGACCAGCGCGGTGACCCGCTCCTTCATCTCCCCGGCGGCCTTGTTGGTGAAGGTGAGGGCCAGGATCTCGTCGGGCTGGGCACCGCGGTGGGCGAGCAGGTAGGCGATCCGATGGGTCAGCACCCGGGTCTTACCGGACCCGGCGCCCGCGACGATCAGCAACGGCGGCCCGGCATGCTCGACCGCCTCGCGCTGCTGCGAGTTGAGCCCGTCGAGCAGGCGTGCGGGGTCGACGGCGAGCCGGACCGGACGGCGGCCCGGCGGCCCGGCGGGTCCGTACTCGACCTCCCCAGGGTTGGCCTGCTCAGGGTTGACCTGCCCAGGGTCGGTGGGTCCGGGCTCGGTGGGTCCGGAGACAGGGGGTTCTGGGATCGAGGGTCCTGGGACGGGGGCGACATCAGACACGGTGCTCATCTCGCCCGCAACCCTACTGCGGTGCACCGACGCACAGCGGTGTACCGACGAGGCTGCGGTGTGGCACACTGCGTGGGTGCGTCACGCGACCCATCGATTTTTTTACGGCTGCCGGAGTTCGGTAGCCGTCGATATCGCCTGACTCACCAGGCCAACCGACGCTCCGGGCTTCGAAGCCCGGGGCGTTCGTCGTGCCTGGGCTCGGATCCGGGGCGGTCATCTGAGAGGACCGTCATGCCGAACCTGATCGATATCGCCATCGACACACCCCAGACGATCCCGGTGCTGCGCAACCAGATCGACGCGCTGGACCTGGCCATCACCCGACTGGTGAACGAACGCGCCCGGCTGTCGCAACGTATCCAGTCCGCCCGGATCGCCTCGGGAGGTGTCCGGGTCGAGCATGGCCGGGAACGGCAGATCCGGGAGCGTTACCGGGCTGAGCTCGGCGACCCCGGCGGCGTCCTAGCCGACGCAATCCTGCGCACCTGCCGCGGCCCCCTCTAACCAGTGGTCACCTCAACGCCGAGAGGTGACCTCTCGGGGTGCCGAGACGCCGATAGGTCACCACACGGCGCATAGGTGACCACACGTCGTGCCGGACCAACGAAAGGTGACCACAACGCCGAGAGGTGACCACAGCGGGAGGTGACCACACGGAGATGGGGTGGCGCGGCATAAGCTCGGGGGGTGCGGATCCTGGACCAGGCCGAGTGGCAGGTCCGCCGCGCTACGCACGAACGGCGGGTGGACGCCTGGATCGGCACGCACCTGGCCCGGCGCGGCCGGGGCGGCAAGCACCCGGTCGAGGACTTTCTCTTCACCTACTATCCCAACAGGGCGGCCCGGCTACGCCGCTGGCACCCGGGCCTCGGAGTCGCTCTCGCCGGCCCGGACGCCACCGAGTACCTGGCGTACGACGGGTACGCACGGGCCGCCGGCGGCACCGTAGCCGTCGACCCCACCCTGCTCCCTGAGCCGCGCCGGGCGGCTGCCCGCCGGACGGCCGAGCTGCTCCGCCGCAGCGCCGACCGCCCAGCCCACCTCGGCTGCTTCGGGCTCCATGAGTGGGCCATGGTCTACCGCAGCCCGGCCAGCGACGTCCGCCATCCGGCCTGGCCGCTGCGTTTCCCCCCGGCCGGGATCGCTGCGGTCGTCGACTCCATGCGGCTGACCTGCACCCACGTCGACGCCTACCGCTTCTTCACCCCGGCCGCCCGGCCGCTCAACACGTTCGAGCCCACCCGGGCCAGCCAGCCAGACCTGGACCAGCCCGGCTGCCTGCACGCCAACATGGACCTCTACAAATGGGCCTACCTGCTCACGCCGTACATCGGCAGCGACCTGGTGGCGGACTGCTTCGCGCTGGCCCGGGAGATCCGCACGCTGGACATGCGGGCCAGCCCGTACGATCTCGCCGCGCTGGGCTACCCGCCGGTCCGGGTCGAGACGGCGGCGGGCCGGGCCGAGTACGTCGCCGGGCAGCGCCGGTTCGCGGCCGCGGCGGCGTCGCTGCGGGCCAGGCTCACCGAGGTGTACGACGCCGTGCTGGCGGCCGCGCCGGCCTAGGATCGACGCCGTGACCCAGCCACAACCCCAGCCGCTGCCCGACGCCGAGATCGAGCGCGCCCTTGTGGTGACCGCACACCCGGACGACGTCGACTTCGGCGCCGCCGGCACGGTCGCCGGCTGGACCGACGCCGGCATCGAGGTGGCGTACTGCGTGCTGACCCGGGGCGACGCGGGCGGCTTCGACGACACCCCGCGCGAGCGCATGCCGATCCTGCGCGAGGCCGAGCAGCGGGCCGCGGCGCAGGCGGTCGGTGTCAAGGACGTGACGTTCCTGGGCTACCCCGACGGGCAGCTATACGTCACCCACGAGCTGCGCCGGGACATCACCCGGCAGATCCGCCGGTTCCGGCCGCAGCGGGTGCTGTGCCCGTCGCCGGAGCGCAACTGGCAGCGCATCGGTATCTCGCACCCGGACCACCGCGCGGCCGGCGAGGCGACGCTGTGCGCGGTGTACCCCGACGCCCGCAACCCGTTCGCCCATCCCGAGCTGCTGGCGGAGGAGGGGCTGGCCGAGTGGTCCGTCCGGGAGGTCTGGATGATCGGCGCGCCGCGGCCGCTGGTGAATCACTATGTCGACATTACCGACCTGTTCGACCGCAAGCTCGAGGCGCTGCGAGCGCACGTCTCCCAGACCGGCCACCGCCCGGACCTGTCCGGCATGGTGCGCGGCTGGTTGGCCGCGACGGCGCAGGCCGGCGAGCTGCCCGAGGGCCGGCTGGCTGAGGCGTTCCACGTCATCTCGACGTAAGGACTCCGCCGGCACGCCATAGGCTTAGGGGGTTACGTCGGTCTGGTCCGGAAGGCGGTGTAGTGGAGTCCAACGACATCGCCGAGCTCAAGCGGATGCGCAACCGCGGCGAGATCAGCGACGAGGAGTACGAGACACTGCGCCGGCACGTGCTGTGGGGGGTGCCGCTGCCGGACGTGGGGCAGCACTACGAGCCGGATCCGCCCGTCGAGCCGATGCCCCCCCCGGCCACGCACGCCTGGACCCCGCCGCCACCTCCCCCGCCGCCCGGGACACCCCCGGCCCACCTCCCCTCCCCCGGCTACCACACCGGCGCCCAGCCCGCCGTCCCGCCGGACACCGGCTGGGCCACCGGGGCACCTGGGGCCACCGGGGCACCCAGGGGCATCAGGTCGTACCGGCATACCGAGACCGGGCCGCCCCAGTCGCCGACGCCCACCGCCGCGCCTGCCCCGCCCCGGCTGACCGCGCCATCGCGCCCCCCGGCCGAGCCGGCGGGTGGGCGGTTCAGCGTGCGCGGGCGGACGGCGTTCCTCGGCTCGTTGCTGCTGGTCGTCGTGCTGATCAGCGTCGGAGTCTGGTGGTTCGTGATCCGCCGCGAGGGCGTGTCACCCGCCGACTACGCCCGTTCCGTCTGCTCACGGGTGCAGGGCTGGCACGACGACGTTAGTGCCAAGAGCGGCGAGCTGCAGCGGGCGCTGAACACCAACGACGACCGGGAGGCCACCCGGGAGAGCCTTGCCCGGTTCTTCGACCAGGTCGCCGTCCGGACCGACCAGCTACACCGCGACGTCGCCGAGGTGGGCACGCCGGGGGTGGCTGCGGGCGGGTCCTACCAGCATAGCCTCGACGTCACGCTGGCCAACACGGCGACCAGGCTGCGGGACGCCGCCAACCGGTCCCACGCGCTTCCCACCACGGACCGCACCGCCTTCGCCGTCGCAGTGCAGAACCTGCAAGCGCAGGTCGACCAGGTCATCAGCGGGGTCACCGACGCGCTGGCCAGCACGTCGACCCCGGCGGAGCTACGCACGGCGTACTCCAACACCGCCGACTGCGCCCCCTTCACCGGCTGATCCCTGATCCCGTCCGGGTACCGCAACGCGCAGTGCTGTGGAATGTCAGCGAACGTTACTAGTATGTGACCTAAGCAGGAAGCCCTGCGGGGATCGCCGGGATTACGTCAGGTCTGCTGCCAGACCCTTCCGGTCCAGTCCGGTTGCGGCGCCGGATTCCCGCAGGGCTTCCCGCTACTTGTCGAGCCGAGCCCACCATGGGGTACGACCGCATGGTGTCCGGTTGACCATGACCTGGAATCCGTGCCCCAGGCTGCAGTGGAACGCCCGCTGGGACCTTGCATGCAGCATGGCAGTTGCGCATCGCATCACAAAGGGGCAGCCTCGTCTTCATCGAGAATAATCACTGCTGCCATTGAGAAGACCCTGGACGATTTCTTGGTGGTGCCGCGATCACCCGTCTCGTCTACGTAGGCACGAGGGAAAGCTCGTTTGACTGAGGTCATGGCCGACCCGAGAGAAGATGCACAATGCCCCCTGGACCGCCGGCAGCTCAACGCCCCATCCGTACGGTGGCTCGGCGTAGACCTGCGTATACAGCTCAGCCAGCTCGTCCACGTGCCGGCTGGCCGGGCCACTGCCCACTACGGGGAGTTCAACCCTGGATTCCGGCAACTTGGATCTCCATGGCCGGTGCGGAGCGCCAAAAGTAGTCACGCAGCCGCTCATTGAAATCGGCAACCTCTGTGACGGTACGATATGCAGCCGTGAGATCACGATGAAACGCGGCGGTGTCAAGTGATCATGGCGACACGTGCTCCGCGAGGAGATCGTTCAGCACCTCTACAGGCTTTCGCCAGCTCAGCGTCTCGCGTGGTCTGCCATTCAACCGCGCAGCGACCCTGTCAAGCTCCTCCTGGGAGTGCAAGGACAGGTCGGTTCCCTTCGGGAAGTACTGCCGGAGCAGGCCGTTGGTGTTCTCGTTCGAGCCCCGCTGCCACGGCGAGCGAGGATCACAGAAATACACCGGGACACCCGTGCGGATGGTGAAATCCGCGTGCCGCGCCATCTCCTTGCCCTGATCCCAGGTGACGCTGTTACGCAAGAGCTCCGGCAGCGTCTCCATCTTCTTCGCCAGCAGCAGGGCAACCCGCTCAGCGGTGCGGTCGTACGGTGTCCTGACCAGCATCACGAACCGGGTCTTACCCTCGACGAGGGTGGCGATCTGCGACTTTCCACCCTTCCCGATGATGAGGTCACCCTCCCAGAACCCCGGCACCGCCCGATCCTCGGCCTCCTTCGGACGCTCACTGATGTTCACCAGGTCCGGGTCGTCCCACACGCCACGGCCGGCCTCGACCGGTTCACCCGCCGCGTCCGGCCCTTGCGCAGCGCAAGCTTGAGTTGGGTCCGCAGCTCGCCGCGGGCCTGCGGGTACAGACACTCATAGATCGTCTCGTGGGACACCCGCATAGTCTCATCGTCGGGATGGTCGGTGCGCAGCCGGCGACTGACCTGCTTCGGTGACCAGTCCTGCGCCAGCCCGTTGTTGACCTCCTCGTGCAACCTCGCTGACGCCTGGAGCTTCCGCGTCTTGGGCCGCGCCCGCATCGCCTCGCACCGGGCCTGGGCATCAACCGCACGACACCCGTCTCGACCACCGTTACGATCGATCTCCCTCGACACCATCGAATGATGCCGACCCAGCACACTCGCAATAAACCGAGCCGAACAACCCCTGCTCAACTCCCGCGAGATAATCTCCCGCTCCGCAGACCGCAACGGCTCGTGCCGACTCATTCACCATTCCTGTCGTTCGACGCTACCAAGATCATATCGTGGCGTCGCTACGACCATTTGACCCCGCCGTTCCTCATGTGGCCGCTACCGGAGCGGACAGCGCTTAGTCAGAGCTTACCGACCCTGGTTGACTTCTCCTTGGAATGCTTTCTTCGAGCCCTTGCTCGGTGACTCAACGCCACCGGGCAATGCCATCTCCCGAAGCCTTGCACCCTCCACATATGTAGGATCAACGAAAATTTGTGCCGCCCCCCTCCAGGCGATTTCCTTCGCTCGTCCATGAAACACGAGGTTTACGTCCCCGCTCAATGTACGCTGCCGCACGATAGGGGGAACGTACACCTGCAACCGTTCCTTTAGAAGGGCAGGTATTCTTCCAAGCAGTACAACCTGGCCGAGATCGAGAACGTTGATTAGGTTCGAGATTCCGATCGCGAGGGGAACAGCGAAGAGCCTTGCGGCCTCCATCGTGACAGAGTCCAGTCTCTCCTTTAGGTCTGCTAGCACCTCAGGCGGCCGGGGTTTCTTCAGAATCTCATTCGCACGTTCAAAATGATCCAGCATAAGCGATGAGTTTCCCGCTAGGCAGTCGATAAGATTCCGACAAAGGTCACCGTCGAGCATTTGAAAAAGTTCAACTAGGGCATCCCCATTAGAAACCATTTCCCAGTGCCGCCCAGTTCGGCCGCATAAACAGTGGCGACTCTGCCTGCCCCTAACCCAACGCGTCCATATGTCAGCTTGAGCCTCGTCTAGTCTCGTGTCATAATTGCTGAATGAATCGCTCAGCTCCATTACTTGATGACCAACCTCACCTGCCGAGAACCGTCCGCCATAAAGGAGCCGCCCTCCGACTACGAGTCCGGCTCCCACCCCTTCACCAACCAAGAGGCACGCGCAGTCCGAAACGTCGCGGTGTTGAAGTACCCAAGCACGGGCAACCGCCGTGGCGTCATTCTCGATCTGGATTTGCCGCGTGATCTGGCTAGAATCCTCCCCCTCTGGTTGGCCGAAGATACGACATGTATGCGCCTTCCCCGTTCGCTCAATAAGACATTCGACAAATTCGTCAGCTACCCCCGTGCCTGCATTCATGGCTCCTGCCGAGAACCGGACAAGGCGTCGCCGTGGGTCAAGCACCCCGGGCATGGCAATGCCAAGCCCAACCACAGGTAGGGACTCTGGCCATTTTGTTTCTAGTTCGTTAACTGTTTCTAGGAAAAGATCTACAGCTCTCTCGAAAGCCGCCGAACCATCATAATTTGTGTCCACATAGTGGGCAATCTCGTAGCCCGTTCCTCCTGCTCGGGCGACTGAAACAAGACTTGTACCACCTGGATGGCGGGCACTGGAGGGGAAGCGCAACGCGCCGCACTGAATATTCTGCCTTCCCAGGTGAAGTCCGATCACCGTGAAGCCATTGGACTGCAAAAGGGGGGGCATACTATGACCCCCGTATGGCTCTCCTCTTGGCTGTCTCGATCTTCCTCGGGCGTGAATGGTTGAAGCGATTGCAGCCATGATAAGCACTACAACGGCCGCCGCCAACCCCCAAACGATCATCTGAACGGCCAAGCTGTGACTGCTGACGCCGAGCTTCACGAGGACACACAGGACGCCCACCACGAGGACCACTGTCGCGCCCAGACCTGTCGTGGACCGTGGCAGCAGCTTCAACAGCATCTCCGCGGCGGCGGAGGAGCCCTGCGTCTGGTCTGAGTTGGAGGAGGTAGGTCCAGCCATATGACAATCCTATTGGTCCTGCAGACACTCTGCGCGAAACCCTCGGTTCTCAACCCGGATCCGCCGCTGAGAATGCTGGCATCTTGTGAGCCACGTTTGTGATCTTGGTTTCTGGTGATGGCGTGGTGGTCTGCCCGGTCGGGTGCCTGCGCGGCAAGCACCCGGCGGGTCCCGCACGCCACCAACGTCACCACCCGCGCGTGCGGGAACCGGCCGCCCGATGGAGTGCCAAACCGCGCCCGGATCGCATCGGTAGCGGCCAGGTCCAGCACCGTGCCATCGACCGCGGTCACCACCAGCCCGAACATCACCGATCCGGCGGTGGCGGTAGCCGCCACGCCCGCGGCGGCGCCGGCCTGGAACACCGCCTGCAGCACCCCGGCCGGCAACCGGGACCTGGCCTGCGACAACGCAACCGCGGTGACCGGCTCGGACAGCACGATCACCGGGTTGAACGAGGCCAGCAACGGCCACAACCGGCCGATCACACTGGCATACCCCTGACCGCAACACAGGCACAGCCCGAGCACCAGCACCGTGATCACCGCACCGGTCAAGATCCCCCGGCACTTATCGGCGTACCCAGCAGCCGCCAACGCCGCCCACACCCCGACCGGGGTAGCCACCACCGCCAACGGATCCCACCCACCTGCGAGACCGCCATATCGACTCCCGGACCAGCCAGCACGATCTCCCGCGACGACCGCGACGACCCGGACGTGACAGACTCAACCAACGAAGCTCCTGATACCGGCGTGTGCGTAGACACCCACGTCCTACCAGGAGCTTCGCCATCTCCCCCGCGACACACCCAGCATCCGCGCGTCGCCCACGGCCGGCGACGGCCAGCACCAGTCCCGCCGAACACCGGCACCAGCCGATCGTTACCGAGTCGTCACCACGCCAGCCCATACAGGCCCATACCTGGCCGAACCCCCCTCATCTTTAGGGCAGTGGGTAGTGGGGAGAGCCGTCTTGAATGCTCTTGACACGTGGCCAGGGCCGGAAGGACTATCGTGGTGGATGTGGGGGACTACGACAAGACTTGCCGATGGTTAATCTATTCTCTCTAGTTCGGCGCGTGGATCTCTCAAGGACATTGCGCGCGCTCAATTCATATTCTGGCGAACTTGCCCGCAACGACTACTCTAGGATGCTCACTGCGCGCATTCGAATAAACAGAGCGATGGGTAGTGAGCGAGTCTTTGGCTTCGAGGCATCAGAGATCCCAGCATTGCTATGGAGCAGAGGCGCTGCTGGAAGTTCAAAACCTAACGGGTGTTTTGTGGCCGACACTTCCGAGACTGCTTTCGTGGAATTCCTCCACCGGGCGAGATGGGCCACGTTTCGATAGATTGGTGGTTGCGTTTCTCGCAGCTTTCGTGAGATTTTGGGATCAAATTTGTGCGAAGCGTATCCGCCTTAGCTAGAATAGCTGAATCCTGCTGAGCCCGACGTATGTGAGCGCAGTAGAATCCTCACTCCATGCCACTTCAGGGACGGGCCAGAGAGGAGAAGTGCGCAAGGCATTTTCGACCGCACCCCGGAAGATCTCGTAGCTCGCCAAGTGTCCGGCGATATGAATGAAGCTTAGGAAGAATGTTACCTGAACGATGTCGAGGGCGGCGCCAACGGCGTTCCCAGCCTCGATCAGAGCGTTGTCAACTTCTGGTTTAGGGGTAGTCCACCAATTCTGCCCAAGCACCCGTTCAAGAGCGCCTCCGGACGCGAACAACTCTAGGCATTTCGCCCGACCACAATAGCAAGCGACTCTTGAGTGACCATTCGGCACCTGGATGTGACCAACTTCACCCGCATATCCGGCACCGATGAGCGGAGAGCCGTCGATTACAAGGGCGCCACCTATGCCTGTTCCCATAGAGACATAAAGAAAAGTGCGTCGATCTGAGCTAAGCAACGCCAGTGACTGCGCCTTTGCATCGTTGACGACAACACAAGGGAGTCCTGTCGCTTTCTCGAGCGCTGCCTTCAAATCAAAGTTTTGTATATTCAAATTTCCGGCGAAGCGTACCACTCCTTCGCTGCTGATTATTCCCGGCATGGCAACTCGAACATCCGTTATCGGGCGGGTGCTCGAATCTGATAGCCTCGCTAGGCTAGCTGTCAGTCCATCCACAAGAGCATGGGCTCCATTTGGAGTGGGCAGAGTAAGTGACCCTACCGAGGAGAGCTCGTTCTCACCGGCCCGCGCCACCAGGCCTCTGATCCAGGTAGCTCCTACGTCGAACATGGCGCAGCGATTTTGATCTTGCTGGCTACCCGTGCCAGCACGTCTCGTGACTGGGAGTTGAGGCATCGTTCCTCCAGCTAGCCTGGGCTGTGCACGCCAATTCTTGTTGATCAAGCGGATCGGGGTGTCCCGGGAACGGGAAAGTGCCCCTGATCTGGGACGATACGGGGTGTCTGAAGTCCATGTCGTCAACAGGGTCATGAGGCACTTTCCGAGTGAAGTCTACGGGCTGGTCGATGGGGTTGTCGGTCGAGGTCGGCGGTCGTGATGTGGTGCCGCATGTCGGGACGGCCGTGGTGCGGTTGCTGGCGAATCGGGTTGGTTGACCGCTGGGCTGTCGGCCGCGCTGGCGGGTGGTCGCCAGCCGTCGACGCAGACGGAGAACCCGTGACAACGGCGAGGTCGCCGAGGTCGCCGGGCTGCTGCGTACCGGCCCGGCCGACGACCAGCTCGCCGGCTGGCCCGCGACATGCGGCTGTCGTCCGCCGGGAACGGCCGCACCCCGGCGCGCAGCTGTCCCTGTTCGAACAGCACGAGGGCTTCCGTTCCAGGTCACCGCCACCAGCATTCCCACCGGCAGGTCCCGTTCCTGGAGGCATGCCACCGCATCCAGGCCCGGGTCGAGTCGAGGATCCGCTGCGGGAAGGACACCGGCCTGCGTCGGCTGCCGTCCCAAATTCGCGATCAACAGTGTGTGGTGTGCGACGGTCGGCCTCGCCTGCGACCTGCTCGCCTGGCTGGCCCTGCTCGCCCTCGACGGCGAACCGGCGAAAGCCGAACCGAAAAAGATCCGCTACCGGCTGCTGCACACCGCCGGGCGGATCGTCCACGGGCAGCGTCGCCGCCGGCTACGGATACCCGAAACCTGGCCGTAGGCCGACGCGCTGGCCACGGCGTTCACCCGATCCTGGCCCTGCCCGCCCCCGGCTGACACCGGCCAGCCCGCCCCTACGAAAGGAAAGACATCCTTCCGGCCCGTGGAACCGGCGCCCACCGGTGCGACAACCGGCATCCGACCCCTGCCCGCACCCAGAACACCAACATCAAAACGGCGGACAGAAAGACCAGAAGCAAAGACGATCACAGCGTGAACGAGCGAGGCTAGTACGGCAGCCGCACTTGGTTACCAACGAGCCCAGGCGCATCCTAAGAATCGGACATTAGGCCTGTAACCTCGCCTACCGAACTGGACATGCAGGCTTAAAATGAAGGTCAGATAACGAAGTGCGGCTGCCGTACTAGCCGAGAAGTCGCGTGCCGTACTGACGGACCGACGGGTGGTCGTCGTGTTCCCGAAACGCCGCGCGGAGCTCGTGAAGATGCCAGCCAATCGGCGACTCAACCTGCTCGGCGTACTCAACTGCTCGCAGACCAGCCGCACATCCTCATCCAGTGAGCCTAGGCAGAGGTGGGCGCGGGCGAGCCAGAGCGCGTGAAAGGCCCGCAGTCGATGATTTCGGTGGCCCTGTCGGTCCAGCGCTGCCTCGATCAGAGACACGGCTGGTGCGTATTCCCCAAGCCTGGCCCGCGCGATACCGAGATCTGCGAGCAGCTTGGGTTCGGTGAAATAGACTGACCACGCCGGGTCGTCGTCGCCGTCCGACGTTTGCGCCAGCAGGCGTTCAGACCTGGCCAGGGAGGCGTGGCTGCCCCGCCGGTCCCCGAGCGCGGCGAAGGCGAAGGCGGACCGCATCGCGAGCAGCGACATGACCCGTGGAGTGGCTGCGGGACGGGCCACGTCCTCCGCCACCTGTGCCAGATCGACGGCCTCTGGCGCGTTGTCGTCGTAGGTGGCACGTAGCGACATGCTGGCCAGCACATTGGCTCGGAGCGTCGGGTCGGAGCACTCTTCGGCGATGTCGCAAGCCTTTCCGGTAGTAACGTTCCGCCGACGCGAAATGACGGCCGTCAAATAGCATCCAGCCCGCGAGGCGCGCTAGCTCCATCGTTACCTCGACCAGTTTGCTCCGAACTGGCTCCGGAACCGTCCCTCGGGCGAGTAGATGCGCCGCGTCGTCGAACTGAGCCGCAACAGCGCGGTGGAGCATCCGGCCACCGACCTCGTCATCGAGACGCCAGTAGTTCTCAATGCACGCCGCAAGATGCCGAACTGTTCGGTGCGTAACCGGCGCCAAGCCGCCGGAGCAGTCCTCCTGCTGCCTGCGTGTGCCGGGGGGTACCAGCCGGGTGCTGGGTGGGCCCGGGGCTGGAGGCTGTTCCCAGCCACTCGGTGGGGATGCCGATTATCTCCGCGATTCGGCGGAGCATTTGTGGCGGCGGGTTCGCCGTGCTGCCGTCCTCGATCCGCGAGATGGTGGACTGCCCGTGTCCGCCGCACAGCTCGCCGAGTTCTCGCTGTGTGATGCCAGCCGCCCGGCGGGCGAGCGCACGATGAGGCCGACCCGGCCGGCCAGGACCGCGCGACGCAGCGGCTCCGGCGCCCCTGCCAAGCCGTGGCCGCCCATTTCACCCACTCCTTCATATGCGTCCTGCGCATACGCGCTGCGCATACACGAATGCGGGCCATGAGTCTGCGGTTCCCGGCCAGGCCGCCTCGCTGTTTGTATGGCTGGGCCGAACAGTCCTCCAGCATAGCCGGAAAGTCGGAGGGCTGATCCCGGCCCATTATGCCGAAGACCAGCCGACGGCGGAGAGGCAGCCGCGTGAATACGTGCCCAGGAGCGGCCAGAAGCGCCTTGTCCGGTGGCGGTGGCGTCGGAGGTGCTGTCGTGTTGGGGGCGACCGGTGTGCTGGGTGGCGGGGCGAGCGGGGTTGCGGTGCTGGCAGGGCCTGTCCGCTGGTCGCCGAGCCACATGAGCCGATGTCGCGCGTCAGCCGCTCCCTCGAACCTACCCCACACCTCGCGAAGCTCCGCCTCCAGCAGCAACCCCCCGGCGAAAGCGTCGATGACCTGTTCGCGCTCCAGCTTGTCGCGGCGACGCCGACGTCCGAATGGTAGGCGTCCTGCAGGAGATGGTGACCGAGCTCACACGTACAGCGCGAAATGCTCCAACACATCCGCGAGCGACACGAGCGGCCCGTGTGAGCCCGACAGAACTTGCCGGGCCTGGCGGGCGGCCGCACGAGCATCCTCTGCGCTCGTCACAGGAGTCAGGGTCAGGGCGGGCGCAGGGGGTCAGAAATCCCTCGCCGACCAGCCACTCCGTGTCACAGGCAGCGACTCCAGGTCGGCATCCAGCAGGTACGCTGCCGGATGGGGGCGTCGGCCTCCTCCATGTGGGGCGGACGCCGGGTCACCACCGACTGCGGTGGAGCTGACACGAGATGGATCAGCGGCACATCAAGCTCTGCGGCGAGCCGCGCCTCCTCAATGGCCGTCAGCGCTCGGTCACCCGCATCGACGCGGACCATCGCCGGCCACTCAAGCCACCTGGCGGGCCAGCTCAACCTGGGTAAGCCCGGCGGCAAACCGAGCCTCCCGGACGCGCTCCCTACCTCAGCCCACGTCTCCAGAACTCCCACGAGTGTGAATACCGCACATCCCTCCTCCCGCCGCATAGACACGTCTGGATCCATCGACCGGCAGGGCTCAGCGGCGGCGGGCCAGCGTCACGCCGTCCCCGAGCGGCAGCAGGACCAGGTCGACCCGGTCGTCGGCCAGCGCGTGCTCGTTGAAGCGCTGGATCCCCCGCACGGCAGGGCTCTCCGGGTCCGGCTCGATCACCTGGCCGTGCGAGAGGGTGTTGTCGACCAGGATCACGCCGCCTGGCCGGGTCCGGGGCACGATCTCCTCCCAGTAGTCGACGTAACCCTCCTTGTCGGCGTCGATGAAAGCCAGGTCGATCGCCGGCTCGGACGGCAGGGTGCGCAATGTCCGCACCGCCGGCCCGATCCGCAGCTCGATCCGGTCCGCGACCCCGGCCCGCTCCCAGTACCGCCGGGCCACCGACGTGTACTCCTCGCTGATGTCGAAACAGATCAGCCGGCCGCCCTCGGCCAGCCCGCGGGCGATGGCAAGCGAAGAGTAGCCGGTGAACGTGCCCACCTCGACGGCGAACCGCACCCCCACGATCCGGGCCAGGATCGTCATGAACGTGCCCTGCTCCGGGGAGATCTGCATCCGGGCCAGGTCGCCCAGCAGAGCCTGGGTCTCGGCCGCCAGGTCGCGCTGGATCTCATCCGGCGGGGTGCCGTGGGCGACCAGATAGGCATGGAGCTCAGGGCTGAGCGCCTCCGTCTTAAGGGTCATGACCTGCACGTTACCCGGGTCCCGGGCACCCACTCTCGCTGTACCGTGTCGATGGGGCACTATGGGCGGACGGACGATCAGGGCAGGGAGGGCAACCGGATGGCGGCGCAGGCGGCCGATGCCGGGCACTCGGACGGCGGCTGGCCGACGGTCGACGACGCTGGCCACCTGCTCCGGGTGAGCTACCCCGCGGTACGGCGGGTCGGCGGCGCCGTGGCGGACCTCGCCGACGCGCGGCGCGGCCGGGCCGACCTGGCGGCGCTGCGGGCCACCGCGCGGCTCGGCGACACCTGGGGTGGCTGGCAGAGCGCGGCGCCGACCCGGGCAGCCTGCGAGCAGGCGATGGCCGTGGTGGTCGACGGCTACCAGCGGCTGCTGGCCGAGCTGGCCGCGGCCGGTGAGCTGCTGATCCACACCGCGCAGACCTACGAGCAGGCCGACCGGCGCGACGGCTCGGCGGCGCCGCCGTGACCGTCCGCCGGGTCATCGACAAGACCGACATCCGGCAGTACGACGCCGCCGGGTACGGCCGGGCCGAGATCATGCCGCTCCTCGCGGAGCTGACCCCGGGCGCCCTCGCCGACGCCTCGACGACGTGGCACGCCGCCGCTCGCGGCCTGCGCGCGCTGCGCCAGGCGCTGCGCGACCACGCGGTCACGCTGGCCGACGTGTGGGAGGGCGCGGCCGCTGGGGCGTGCCAGCGTGCGCTGCGCCGGATCGCGGACAGCGCCGACGCGCTGGCCGGCCAGATGGAGTCGATCGGCACGGCCCTGGGCACGGCCGGCAACGGCCAGCGGCAGGCCGCGAAGGAGCTGGCAGCGGCCGAGGACGACGCCCGGCACCTGCTTGTCGATGGTGGGTACGACGTGCTGTCCGGCCAGGCGCTGGACGACTGCCTGGAGATCACTCACCGACGGGCGTTGGAGACGGCGTACGCCGCGTACCGGACCGCGATGGCGGCCATCCCGGACGTGGTCAGCTACGACCTGCCTGGACTGGCCGGGCGGCTCAGGTCAGCCGGCCGGGCAGGCAGCCCGACGCTCTCACCAGTGCCGGTGCCAGTGCCGGCCGAGCGTGACGGCGAAGCGGCGTACCTCGCCGCCGTACCGCAGCCCGACCTCCCACGGCCCGACCTCCCACGAGCGGACCTGCCGCAACCCGACCGGCCCGCCGCGGTGCCGGTCTGGGTGCCGCCGGGCGGATCGGTCGCCGGCCCGCCGGCCCCGGGCACCACCCTCTCCGGCGGCCTCGGCCCAGCCAGCGATGCGCCTGGTGCCGTTCCGGGCGACGCTACCCATACTGCCGACGGCCCTGGCCAGTGGCTCGGGCCGGGCGTCGCCGCCGGCCCGGCGCCAAGCCTGCCCGACCCGTACGGTGACCCTCACCTCGGCATCGGCTCGGCCGCCGAAGCCGTCGTCCCCGATGGCGCGCCGAACGGCAGCGCCCCGCCGCCGCTGGTCCAGGCCACCGACATTGCCGCCAGCATCGCCGCCGCCATCCTCGCAGCCCAGCAGCATGCGCACGACCTGACAGGCAGCGTGGCCCCCGTCCCCGCGTCAGCACCCGCCATCGCCGCCAGCATCGCGGCCAGCGTCGGCGCCGCCATCCTGGCCGCTCAGGAGCACGCTCCGGACACGGCCGACCCCACCCAGGTGCCGGACGCGGCTCCAGCACGTTTCGGCAGCTAGCCCGCTCGGCCCGGCAGGTTGTGGATCGTTGCCGCGGGATCCCGCGGGCCAGCGCTCAGGTCGCCCTGACCGAGCTGCCACGCACGTCCGGCGCGCCAAGCCGGGCCGCATCCGCGGTGTGGTCGTCGGGCATCGTCTGCGACTCGCGCTCGGCCGCGACCCGGGCGACGTAGTGCTCCACCTCGCGGCGGACCAGGGCCTCGTCCCAGCCGAGCACCGGCCCGATCAGCCGGGCGACCTGCTCGGCGCACCGCACGCCCCGGTGTGCCGTCTCCACCGAGATCCGGGTGCGCCGGGTCAGCACGTCGTCCAAGTGCAGCGCGCCCTCGGCGCAGGCCGCGTAGTACGCCTCGACCAGCAGGTACTCCGGCGCCCCGAGGATCGGCTGGGCCAGCTCCGGGCGTTCGCCGAGCAGGTCGAACAGTTCCACGATCCGGTCGCCGTACCGGCCGAGCAGCCGTTCCACCCGGCCGGCCGGCAAGCCGGAGATGCCCGCGAGCCGGTCCCGCTCGGCCCAGGTCCGGTGGAAGTCGCGGGCGCCGACCAGCGGCAGGTGCCGCGTACCGCTTGCCGGCACGCCCGGCCAGTACCGGGTGGCCTCGTCCACCGCGTCGCGCGCCATCACCCGGTACGTCGTGTACTTGCCGCCCGCGATGACGACCAGCCCGGGCGCCGGCTCCACCACGGCGTGCTCCCGGGACAGCCGGGACGTCGCATCCGACTCGCCGGCCAGCAGCGGCCGCAGGCCGGCGTACACGCCCTGGATGTCGGCCCGTGACACCGGCCGGGCGAGCACCGCGTTCAGCCGTTCCAGCAGGTAGCCGATGTCGCTGGAGCTGGCCGCCGGGTGGTCGCGGTCCAGGCTCCAGTCGGTGTCGGTGGTGCCGACCAGCCAATGCCGGCCCCACGGGATGACGAACAGCACGCTCTTCTCGGTGCGCAGGATCAGCCCGAGATCGCCGTCGATGAGGTGCCGCGGGAGCACCAGGTGGACGCCCTTGCTGGCCCGCACCCGCAGCCCCATCCGAGTGGCCTTGGCCATCCCGGACCGCGCCTGCGGTGCACTGAGTGCCAGCAGCTCGCCGATGTCGTCGCTCCACACCCCGGTCGCGGCGACCACCGCCCGGGCCCGCACGTCGTGGTCCTGCCCGCTCTCCAGGTCGCGCACCCGGGCCCCGATCACCCGCTCGCCGTCACGCAGCAGCCCGACCACCCGCGCGCTGGTGGCCAGCGTGGCGCCGTACCGGGCCGCGGTCCTGGCCAGGGCGAGCACCATCCGGGCGTCGTCCACCTGCGCGTCGTGGTACTCGATCGCCCCGACGACCGCATCCGGCCGCAGCCCCGGGAAGTGCGCCAACGTGGCCGCCCTGGACAGGTGCCGGTGGTGCGGCATCCCCCGGCCGAACGGCGACACCGCGGCGAACACGTCGTAGGCCAGCACGCCCGCGCCGTAGTACGGCCGCTGCGTGAACCGCCTGGTCAGTGGCAGCAGGAAGGACACCGGACGGACCAGGTGCGGTGCCAGCCGGCGCAGCAGCAGGCCGCGCTCCACCAGCGCCTCGTGCACCAGGCCGAACTCGAGCTGCTCGAGGTAGCGCAGCCCGCCGTGGATCAGCTTGCTGGACCGGCTGGATGTGCCGGCCGCCCAGTCCCGGGCCTCGACCAGCGCCACGGACAGCCCGCGCGAGACGGCGTCCAGCGCTACCCCCGCACCAACTACCCCACCGCCGATGACCAGCACGTCGAACCGGTCGCTCCCCAGCCGGACGACGTCCTGGGTCCGGCGCAGCGGGCTCAGCAGGCCGCGCTGCTCCCCCGGTGATCGCACCACCCCACCGTAGGCGAAGGAGAGTTGCGCCGCGGTGTCGTCCAGCTGTCCAGACCGAGCGGCGCGAACCCGCGTAGTCACCTGCCGGCGTTGTGGCGGCGATCGTCACCCTCGACCTCGTGGTCGACGACGAACTTCGGGAGTTTCGGGACGCGCCTGGGCGAGTGCGTGCGGGTGGTGCCTGGCCAGGTTGTACGGTTCACGGCATGACCAGCGCCCTGTCTCGCCACGAGGCGGAGATCCCGTTCGATCAGGTCCCTGGCCGGTGGGCTGAGGTGGCTGAGCGGGTGGACCAGCACGAGCGGTTACGGCTGGTCCGCGGCGGCAGTGCGCCGGCGCTGGTGGTGATGACGGCGGATGACTTCGACCAGGCCGTGGAAGACGCCGCGGATCTGGCGCTATGCCGGGAGGCCCTGGCCCGGATCGACGCCGACCCCCGGCCACCACTGGTCAGTGGCACCGCGGAGTTCGAGGCGTTCCTCCAGAGGTTCGCCCACCGGGCGTGACGTACCAAGTTCGGGTCGCGGCCGAGGTCGCGGAAGCACTGGACCGGCTGCGGGGGATCGACCCTGCCGGCGCCGAGCTGGTCGTTGGCACGATCGCGGCCCTCGCCGCCGATCCTCGCCCCGCTGGCGTGCATGTGCTGAACGAGGCCGAGGGTCTACACCGCGTGCACCTGTCCCGGCTGGACCCGTACACCCGGCGCAGTCTGCGTTACCGGATCATGTATCGGATCCAGGATGCGGACCTGATGGTCATCGTGATCATGGCCGGCGCGCTGCCGCCGACGAGCCGGCGCCGGTAACCTCGGGCCATGCGAATAAACGTCCCGCGACCCAACCATTCGGGCCTGGGACGACGTATCTCCCGGGGACTGGTGCCGACCCGCCATGATTCGATGCCATGACGGGTGATACGGACAGATCTCGTCGGCGGGTGCTGGACATTCCAGCCGCTTGTCTCGACCGCCACAGCAAACGCGGCGAGACCGCGCGAACGTACGGTTGATGGTCGCCTCGCACTGCTGCGTAACGGCTCCCGGATTGTCGGCGCTGAGACCTTTCACGAAGATCGTCCCGGTGTGGGTGCACCGGACGACGGCGACCTCGGAGTTGAACCCCGCGGACACCGTGCCACCGCCCTACGACCTGAACGTCTCCACCACCTCCAATCGCCCGACGAGCGTGAATCAGGAAGCAGTAGAGGTCGGGAAGACCCCGGAGCCGTGAGCTGAACGGGCGAAGCCGGGCTTGCACCCGCTCAGCTCACGGCACCCCGACTATTTCTCCTTGCGGCGCAGGCGATACACCGCCATCCCGGCCAGGAGGCCGATCATCTCCAGCAGGCAGATAAGAAAAAGCACTCCGGCAGGCATGGACTCGGGTGCCCATATGGTCGTAAACATTGGGCCTGCGACAAAACCGACTCCACCGCTGATGAACACCAGGGAGTCCAGCAGTTGAGGAGTATGCCGCTCGGACATTCTAGCTCGCGCACTGGCTTCGCGGTAATGCAGCTCCACCTCCGCGTTCGCCGTTACAGACGACTCCTCCTCCGTTTCTTCCGCGCGCGTCTGCCGCTTGACATAGATGAAGATCGGTTGAGCGCGGTGGGTTGGCTCGCTTTCATCGATCGACATGCTCCGCGTCCAGACCTCATAGGCGAGGACGACGTTGATGTCTGGTTTCTCGATCTCCGGGAACTGTCCCATTTAGGTCATACCCTTCTCCCCCTCCCCCTCGAGGGGCGAGTCCCATGCTGAACTCGACCACTAGGTTTCTCGAGGGACGAGGCTGGCCAGCCCGCAGACGCGGGTCTCCGCAGCTGACCGCATGTGTGCACCGGGTCGCGTCCGGTCACCATCCGGTCGCAGCGCGCGACCGAATGCTGGATACGCCACATCGCTATGCGCTCCGCGATGGCGGTCAGCCACCGTCGAGCGAGACGGGACCGCCCGATACCCCTCCTAGTAATCGGGTGATCTTCCGTCCCCGCTTGACCGGCCTGGAACAGCACGACCACAACCGCAACGGGGATCCAGACGGCGACGAACCAGTAGCCGCGCCACGGTCTGACCCGGGGCACCCCTGGGCCAAAGCCCACAGCGTCCATGTGCACACTCCCTTCGAGGTCGCCGCTCCACCCCAACGGCGGCGCGGCAGATACGCCGCCACTGTACCTCATGAGCATCACTTTGATGTAGAAGTGGATGGCGCTTGATGTCTTGGTGTGTAAGACTAGCCAACGAGGCAAGCTGTTGCGCACGGCCTGATCGCCGACGCAAGCGTTGCGGCGAACCTGGGAAGGAGGCTCTCATGTCGGCACGAACCCCCCAGCAGCAGCTGGGAGAGGAGGTTCCAGCACGCGAAGATCAGGTGGCCGAGCAGGAGATCTCGGTCGCAAACCGCATCACCGTCGGGATCATCCCCACGGCATGGGCCGCGCTGCAGAAGCTAATGGCGCGCACCCAACTGAACAGGACGGACGTGGTCAACCGGGCAATCTCGGTGTACGCCATGGTCGACGAGCACACACAGAAGGGGTACGAACTTGTGTTCCGCGACCCTAGGACGGGGACGGAGCGCATTGTCACGATCATCTAAACGGATCCTCTGACCTGCGCGGTCAGGCGATACCCCATTAGATAGGGGATGCCAACACTGATGTGTCGCCATCCCCTATCTGGGGCACCTTCGTCGGCGCTCCGAGCCGGTGTGGGCGCCGTGCTCGGCCGTCCCCACGGCTTGCGAGACACGGTAAACTGCCATCCGAGTGCCGCTCGCCGAGCTGCGCGCTCTCAGGCAGAGCGAGCGAGTTCAGCCAGGTGCCGCCGCCGCACGTACTCCTGCTCCTGCCGACGGATGCGCGGCCACAGCGTGTACAGCGACAACCCGCAGAGGCGACGACGGCGGACACCCGCCAATGTTGTCGTTAACAAAGGGCTCACCCGAATACCCCTTCCAGCCGCTTTACTAGTACGTCCTGGCAAGGGTGCCCCGTCAGGCCAGCAGCGTGTACTCGCCTTCCCGACTTTGATCAGTTAGTGCGCACCGATGCCGTGGTGGATGCGGTCGAGGATGTCGCGGAGGTCGGCGGGTAGGGGGTCGGCGGCCGTGATGGTGTGGGCGCCGGCCTGGATTTCGATGGTGCG